>Ga0247780_1000152_pt1 | contig 67566 bp, 64 predicted proteins | sample UWRJL079202R5_FD_179927 | JGI IMG/M metagenome (GOLD analysis project Ga0247780, IMG submission 179927) | Plant litter microbial communities from Arlington Agricultural Research Station in Wisconsin, United States - UWRJ-L079-202R-5 | ecosystem: Environmental > Terrestrial > Plant litter >...
AGGTTTGGGTGGGAGGCGGCGAGGGCGATGAGGGCGGAGAGGGTGGAGGCGGGAAGGACGGCGCCGGTGGGGTTGTTGGGGTTGCTAGATAGGGGGAAGGGGGTTAGTTTTGGTCGGGTTGTGGTTGGGGAGGGGAACAGGAGGGAGGTATACTTGATGATGACGGCTTTGGTGTTGGGCTTCACCAGGGCTTTGAGCTCGTCGAGGCTGGCCTCCCAGCTGTTGGGGCCTCGCTTGAGCTTCCAGAAGCTGACTTCGGCGCCTTGGAACTGGGGGACGAGAAACAGCTGTGAGAAGGTCGGGTATTGGCAGATGACGTGGTCTCCGGGGCCGGCGAGTGTCGACAGGAGGAGGTAGTTGGCCAAGATGCCTCCGGTCGTGATCACGACGTTTTCTGCGGTGAGCTTCACCCCTGTCTCGGGAGACGAGTACATGGCGGCAATGCGCTCCCGGAGCTTGACGGATCCTTGGGCGTTTCCATAGTCAAGAAGAAGGTCCGTGTCGATGATCTTCTCGTCGGGGGCAAATTGCTGGAGCTCAGACAGCCGAATGGCACCAATGACGGATCCTAAGAGTGTAAGCCGAGTTTAGGTTGAGGTGGACGGGCGAGGTGAACGCACCTGCGAGGCCAACCTTGGCTTTTGGCTAGCATTCTGTATTTAGGGTGCTGTCCAGAAGTAGGTTCATACTTGAGATGCACGTACCGCATGGTCATCGACTTGACGGGAATAACACTGTTAGCGCTATGCAGCATTATAAGCACAAACAAGGAGGAGGCTCACCCCATTTGACCAACTTGAAGTCTTGAAAGCCTTTCATGATGCCTGTGAATATGTGTTGTAGTTTGCGTTTGTGTATTTGAAGTAGGCGAGAAGAAGTCCCCTGGACGATGCTAAAATGGCTTGTCAAATGCACGGAATGTCAATAGTGATAAAGAAACTGATCGGCAGTAGTCAATGGCAGGGCGCGCGCGCGGGGTAGACACGGTTGCCAGTCATACCGCGTATTCGGAAGATGGAACATATTGACAGCGAGCGCATATGTAAGACGGAAGTGGATCTGCATTCAGAATCCGAGCTAAAGATGGCGGGATTTACGACGAGCTGAGAGATTGGCTGCGTTTGAGGGGGAGTTGTCAGGATGAACCTGGTTTTGTAAGCCAATGCGGTAGGTATGGGTGCAAAACACAATATTGATCATATCACTGCTGACGCGAGTGCTATCGTAACGCATAAAGGCTTGTGATACGATTTCATTGGGCTTTTGGTTATAAGTTGGACGCTCCAAACTCCTGATGGCTCCTCGACGGCCTCTCCCCATGACACCAACGCCTGATATGCGACCTCGCATGCAAAGCAAATTTCTCCTTCCAAACAATATTGGCGGATCATCATTCTCCCTGAGCCATACTCCTAGGCGCTCCTGTGAGACAGCCACCCTTTAACGCTCCCACTTCTTCGCCTCAACGCCGTCCGGAGGAACAGTTTCCACCTTGCGAGCCTTAACATCGTTCCAGTCAGTGCTGAGGGCCGTGCCGTTGCTCTCCACAAAGCTCTTCATCATGGCGCGCTGTTGCTCCGGCGAAGCATCTTTGTAAAGCTTCTTGAAGAACCAGTTGACATCCTGCTTGTCCTCGTCATCTTCAGCTTCGTCAAGCTTGTCCCAGTTCTTTGGTCCGCTCTTGCTGCTGGTCGGATAGGCTGGGCCGGCGGCCTCTTGAGGCGCGTTTTCCTTCTTTGATGTGGCGCCGGGGGCTGATGCTTCGGTCTCTGGCTGAGAAACGGGAGCTGCAGGCAACTCGCTTGCGGCAGCCTCAAAGTCCACAGATCCAATTTTCTCTTCGCCCCATGTTCCCCATTTGACTCCTGGCGTCGCCTTTTGCAGGACAAGCTCGATTTTGCGGGGGGTTGCGGACCAGCGCGATGACGACGGGATGATGCTGTCGGCGAGAAGCAACGTCGAGGTAGCCTCGCGGTCGCCAGGCTTGACATAGGGGGCAGTTTCGCGAGGAATTGGGCTGATGCGAACCTGTTTCGGAAGCTGTTAGCTGAAAAACTTAGCGCTCATGAAAGATGTATCACCTACCTGTTTATTGCCGAACTCAACCTGAAGTCCGTCCTTCTTCACGTCCTTGGAGAACAACGTCACCGTCACGGTCTGGTTCGTCTGGTAGAAGTCGATGCGAAGCTTGAGCTTCTCGTCTGGAACAGAGCCTGGGGCAGGGGCCGCCTTCACCACCGGCTTCTCTGGCTCGTCCTCAACAACCTCCGGCTCTGGCTTCTTCTCGACCTTCTTCTGAGGCCTGGCGGGAATCTTTGATACGTTGACCTTTCTGGCCGGGCTATCTTCAGGCAGTGACTTCAGAGCAGCCAGGACCTGGCTTCTCCAGGCGTATGCGCGGTTCCAGTCGGTCTCAAATCCCGTCTTCTTCGCCTCCGATGCGCCAGCCATGGCTGCGGGGCCGGTTGATCCTGGTTGTCCTGCAGTGTCGGCAATGCCTTCTTCATAGGTGACGTTGTAGTTTCCCGTCCCATCCACCTTCTGCTCGACACCGTCTTTCTCGTTCGCGGGGCGGCCTTCCGCAAGCAACATGCTCCATTTGCAGCAGCAGTCTGAGTCAGCGTAGCGACCAAGCTTGTAATAGATGACCGCGCGGCGGTACTGGGCCTCGATCATTTGCTTGCGAGAGGTGCCGGATCCGCGCTCGGCGGCGGAGTGATACGCGAGCTCAACATCGTGGAAGGCGGCGTCGTAGTTCTTGAGCTGGGTATGCGCTGTGGCGCGGGCAAGCAGCCAGGACGGGGAGTTGGAGTCCTGGAGCGCTTTGTCCAGAAGAGATACGGCGTTCGCCCACTCTCGGTTCTTGCAGGCCTCGAGGCCCTTATGGGCGATTGTAGTACTGGACATCTTTCTCGGTCTTGGAGGTTGCTGGTGTCAATCGCCACTCGCTTGAGGTTGGCCGCTCGCTATAATCCGTACGGGTTGGCAAAAGAGTTGATGAAACTTGGACCGCTCTAACCGCTGGACGCGATTGCTGGGATTCTTTCTGGTATTTATCACGCTTTGTAGAGCGTGAGTTTGCTGTCCTGCCGCGAAGCTTGAGGCTATGTGAATAGAAAACGGTGGAAACAGGCAGCAACAGCTGGGAGGAAGCTTTGGTGGGGTTTTGGCGTTTTGGCGGGGAGCTCTATTCTGCCAGGCCCACGGCTCCCAACGGCCAATCAACGGTCTGCCTAATCTCACCGCCTTCCATTTTGGGGATGCTTGTGCCTCCAGTGCATGACACCCCGCATTCCCCACGTCAGAACCTGCAAGCCATCTGATCTGACGGCAAAGCATCCAACAAAGCCAAAACAAGCAATTGTTCAGCTAAATTATGATTACCGCTAGGTTTACACATCATGATTTCTGAGATCCTCAGATAACCTTCTCATCCGGATACTTCGTGGCGAACATTCCCAGCGCCTTGATGGGGAACACGAACTTGTAGTTCGGGTACGAGATCATGCAGCTCTTGTTGAAGACCCCCTCGATCGCCTCCTGCAGCCACTCTCCATTGGGCTGCTGGCGCTCCATGATCAACTTGATCGCCTTCTTGATAGGCTCAGTGTCGGGGTACTTGGCCTTCAGGAGGCCGATCACGGCCCACGCCGTCATGACAACCTGCGAGCCAGACGGGTGCTCGACGTATTCACCGGTCTCGCATGCCTGTCTGCTGTTAGTGGCGGGACTGTCGAGAATAGAGAGATTTTGACCTGCCTTGTAGGACTCTGACCATCCTCCATCCTTTCTCTGCTTCGAGACCAGGAAGTCACAACCCTTTTTGGAATACTCGCTGTTCTCGTAGGTTTCGCCAATGCTTGCCAAACTTTCGAGAGCAAACATGGTCGCATAAGTGAAGCAAATGCCCCAGCTTCCGTACCACCCACCGTGCGGCTTCTGGGCGGTCTTGATCCAACTAACAGCGCGTTCGACGAAGAGATGGATCTCATCCGCTCTGTAGTCTGGCCAATGTTTGTTGAAAAGCGACAGAGCGGTTACGACCGCAGTCGTGCATTCGGGATACGGGTATTCCACCATGATGTTCCCGAAGACCTCGGCAGCATTCAGCATCTCCATCCAGGGGCCAGCGCGCGATGGCTCATAAGATGAGCAGCTACCATCCGCATTCTGATATGTCAGCAGAGTGTCGATGGCATCGCAGATCCTCCGCTCGTCAACCAAGGTTGGAAAGCCCGCCGCCCGTTGTAGAATGATGACAGACTTCAAGGCCTCGGAGACACAATCGCTCACCGCGTAACCTTGGTCTTTATTGCTGAATGCCCAGCCACCCTTCCTCTGCTGACGATAGCTTTTCCCTTGCTCTTCCACGTTCTCTCTGATTTGCTGGATATCAAGATATTCGTGAGCTTTCGATAGCATCGGCCGCCAGCGCGGGTCCTCGGTGAGCCCTGCATCCATGACAGTCTGAATAGCGAACGCTGTGTCCCAGCATTGGACACCGTTGGTACCGTTGCAGAGCAGACCCTCGTCCTTCACCCAGAGGAATTCCTCTGCTCTCTCCCTGTGCCGTTGCACCGATTCGGCGTCCGGCCCATCGCGCACATAGCACACGACGAAGTTGAGAGCCGCATTGACGGGAGCGAGGTCTGCGTAGTCGGTGTTCTTGTCCTCCATGTCGATAAGCTCAGATGACCACGCCTCTGCTCGATCGACCAGAAATTTGGGCCGCAAATATGGATTCCAGACATTGACCAACAGCCAATTGACTGAGTTCAAGAGCCACGACTTGGGATGGTAGTTATCGTTAGGGTGGATGGTGTTACGGTGGCTGGCAAAGTCAATCTTATCCCAATCCTCGACAAAGAGTTCCTTGCGCAGCGACCGAATGGTCTCGGTTTCCTCGGCCTGCCACCTCTTCGACCATAGATAGCCCATTGGGAGGAAGACCTGCCGAATGTGAATCCACCACCTCCACGGCGCGATCGGGACCCAGTCGGGCAGCAGCCACAACTCAGGGGGGACTGGGTTGACGATATCCCAGTTCATGACTCCCAGTACGGAGAGCCAGAACTTGGCCCAGTGCGGCGCATGCGTTGCGCCTCCGAGCTTATGCAGGGTCGCGCGCGCCTTCACCATCTTGGGATGGTCAGCTTCCACACCCACCAGCCTCAAAGTCGTGTAGTTGAGCGCCGTCCCAAACACAGAGCTTTCCCCCTCAATATGCAAACCCCAGCCGCCATCCTCTGGGTGCGCGCGCGCGAAGAGGTAGTTCTTGATCTCGGTCGCGTAGAACCAAGGGATAGTGGTCTTCGTCACATACCAGGCGATGACGACGCCTGGCAGGAGAAACATGGGGCCTCCATATTCGCAGCCCCAGTGGCCGGACGGGAGCTGAAGCTTTTCGAAGAAGGTGAGGCCATTTTTAACGGCATCGAGGGGCTTCTTGGCAGCCGGAAGTTCTGGGAGATCCTGGGAGGAAGTCAGTTAGCGGGGGTAGCGGCAATCGTGTCGCGGGAGGGGCTCCTCACCAGAGGCAGTCCCAAGAAGTATTTGTCGGCATGCGTTTGCGGCCATTCTTTTGCGGCTTCGTCGTCCTCTAGGTAGTGCCAGGTTTGTCGGCTTTCGTCGTCGCGCATTCGCCATCGCGAGTAGTCGGTCCGGTCCTCGATGCGCGGACGTTTGGCAGCGTGATCGTTGACGGCGCCATGGATGTCGCTGTATCTTTTCCTGGTAGCGCCCTTCTCGAGAGCAGGCTCTGCGAGCGCCCTCGCGCTATTTGCCTTCCTTCGGCCCATTGTCGATATGTGTGGTTGTGATCGCCGAGCAGAGGTGGTCTGACGGGGAAAATCTGGACAGGAATCCAATGGCGAAGCTGCATCCGAGCTCAGGGACGCGCGCCATCGGATTCGCCAATCGGCACCCGGCCACACAGACCGCCGGACAGGGGTCGGACCCACCCAAGCTCGGAGCCAGTGACGCCTCACCCGTCCTCATTGAAGGTCTTGGCAGAGCAGGAGCAACACAGCAGCGCTTCACGAAGAGTCCTCGCTCTCCGCACTGCTCTGAATAATCCCCTCAGCCTCTTCCCCCTCTGTTCTCTTGTTGGGTTTGGAGATGGCAAATACAAAGCATATACGAGTTCCGTTCTATTTTTACATTTGACATTTTATGTATTTGGAGCAGTATCATGTCTTCTATCACAACCCGGAGTCGCAGCCGCCGTCTGGCAGCTGTTCAATTGAGCGCTCCCTCAAACCAGCTGTCTTCCGCTCAGTCTTCCACTTCATCACATCTCTCGTTATCACCCTCACCCAATAATTCTCATCCAAGCAGTCTTGTAACGATACCGCCTAACAGCCGCCTTGATGGAGCCCTGTCGCAAATCGAGGAGCTCTTAGAGTCCATCGTGGATTCTCTTGCCGACGGCGAGGAACTGACTATTCCATATCGGACCGCCCGCTATGGGAATGCGTCCTCCAGCCAGTCAGAGGACCGCCAAAACGACTTCGTGAGGTTCCCTGGACGTACTATTCAGGAAGCTCAGCGGTTTGGTGGGTATTGCAGCTAAAACCGCGGCGTATGCGTGGGCGATCTCACCAGGTGCTGACTGATACATACGGTTTGTGAATATAGAGGCGTTGTTTCGTATTATCGAGATGTCTCATGAGGCTCTTCTCTCCGGCAATTTGATTACCAAGAGGTTCGCTTTGCTTGGGCCAGACCATGCAGAGACGCTAACGTTGGCAGAAATATGTACTATCAGAACATCGATTTGTACAGATCACAGAGTGTGGTAGATAACATGGTTGACAATCTCGCCTTCAATCTGGGTGTCGGCCGTGAGGATCTCAATATCGTAAGTCACCAACCGAGTGCACAGTGCAAGCCCCTGACACGTTCTCTAGGTTGCCGCTGCAAGGGGGTTGATATCAGGGCCCATCGTCATGTTCATGCGGAGCGGTGATTCCATCCAATGCGGCCTGTCCGCAGACAATGTAAGCCATTACCAAGATTCTCGTGATATATAGACTTACAACAGCATCAGGGCATTTTACTTCCCTCCGTTCATTCTGTTGAGAAGATTCAGTTCAACGAAACCAACTGGTTGCTTGTGATCGAGAAAGAGGTACCGATTCCAGCATCTGCAGCGGTTAGATACGAAAGCTAACCACGGCCTGGAGCAGGCGACCTTCCGAACACTGGCCGCTTCCCAGTTCTCAAGTACTTGCGCCGCAGGGCCTGGGATACTCGTTACAGTATGAGCTGGGCACTGTTTCATGGGAGATGTTAGCTGACAGGCCGTATCATAGGCAAAGGGCTTCCCCGACTTGGCAACAAGGCGCTTCCTGTGCATCTTGCATTCTGTTAGACCAGAACTCGCTCTCTTTGCTCTCGTCGACTACGACCCCCATGGGATTGCCATTTTACGAACCTACGAACACGGCAGCAAGCGCCTCGACCACGAAGACAATGTCACTGTTCCGGAAATAAAATGGCTTGGGCTTCGCAACTTTGATGTGCTCACCAATCACCTCAATCTTGGAGATCAAGAGCTGGGGGAGTCGGAGAGTCAATTGAGTCAAGATATCTCCAGCCATGTTTTCGTAGACTACGAATACTCATACAAAGGTATGTGCTCATCTCTCGATTGAGGTCATTGGCTAACACTCTCTACCTAGATTCCACGGAACGCCACCCGAAGAGACCCAGGCTTCGGAGAAGGGACCCAAGTCAATCTGTATCATCACTTACCCAGAATGATAGGAAGAAAGCTGTGGAGGTGATGAAGGACATCTACGAAAGCGGAGATGCAGACGACAGCTCAAGAGAGCAATTTGGCGAACTCCAGAGAATGCTGATGTTGAACATCAAGGCTGAAATACAGGCGGTGGATGACTTTGGCGACATTACGGATTGGCTAGACGAAGCTCTTTGCAACAGCTGAGAGATGGTGGCAAGTTCTTTACGTCATTACAAGGATTCCACAGCATTGTTTCTAATCGTCGTCTTCTTTCCCTTTGAGGACATCAGCTATCCGCCCCGCCCGCCTGCTTCATCTCCTGACTTCGCAACTCCTCCCACTGAAGCTCTCACCGTTCCCATGAAATCCCCTAGCGTGTACAATTTTCTAGTTCCACCACTGCCATCGAACTGAATCCGGAGCGGCGGCGGATCAGATCCTTGTCATAACTAGTGGTAGTGCCGTAGCAAGTGTTGTACAGCAGTCGTTGTTCCGTCTTCACTGATCTGGAGATCTGCAAAGCACTTCTTCTCGTAATTACCGTTCGTGGTACGAAGATGGCAGTCGTCTAGAGACATGGCATATTGTATCTCCCCGAAAGGGGTAAAATAATAGAAGAGATTGATGAATAGTAAACGGAATTGAACTGGGTGCGAGGCGCCAGAATGCCCATGTGCCCGTGAATAGGCGGTCCGGCTCCTAGTATCTGCGGCCCAGTCTGGTAGCTCGGACATGGCGGAGCACCAATCCTACGATCTTTCGGGTATGAACTCCTCGGCGGCACTAAGTCCACACAGAACCGGTGTCCACATCCCCGAGAATAAGGGAGTCAGAGATAATGTCCTCTATATTGCTGCATCGAATCTCGAACATGTGAAAATGGCTCAGCGCTGTCTGGACGGATGGAATACTCAATTCGGTATAACAAACTGGTGATATGTATATAATATGGTAGCCACTTTAAGGTCGCAATCGATCTGTCCTTTCGATTGGTATTTGACTCGGACTGGCGAGCATGGGAAGATCAGACCCTGGGTCAACGAAGAGAGATGTTAGGCTTTCCCCGGAGCCTCTTCTCACATTCTCTGCCCTCGTGCTTTCACAATCGTTCTCTTTCCGTATCTTCCACTTCCGGCCTTTGATACCACTCCTGGCCATAATGCATGCTCATAATACGCACTGCATCTTATACACTGCTGCTTCTACGACCACCTCCGGTTGATTCTAGTGATTGTACTAGGGTTTTGGTGAGCCAGCTCAAGGGGAACTTGAGCGCTGCTAGCGTTGCTAATTTCAATATAGCCAGCTCACTTGGATGCAGTTGTTGGGAAAAAAAAAAAGAAAAGCATGTTCGTCGACCAGGGTCAAATTCGCTGTGCCTGGCGAAATGGCTTGGTGTGGATTCTACTTCCCTCATTAGAGAACTTTGATGTTTCTCCGGCTAAGCTTTAACCCTCTAGTGAATGGCGGTCGAAATCAAGGCATTCGGATTGAATGGTTATATAGATACTGGACGAAGAATGGTTTCAAGTTAAAGAGTTCTTCCTCTCAAATTGGCTTTCAGATGCTGTGTACAGCTCATGTCTGCTTCTACCAAGTTCCATATATTGGAGAACTCAAATCCTTGACTTCAACGTTAATCGTCCCACAAACTACGTATGTGGGCAGAGTCTAGAATACGGGATGCTTTTTTTGGGGGTGGCCAGCTCCAAGTATTTGACCTTGCTTGTATTCTACGCCGGCGTGCCGTCTTCGCCGTAATTAGCCGGAATCATTGCTCTCATCGGCCTGGTCGCCCTCTGGAACTGGTGACGGCTCGTCCCAAACGGCAGGTGCTGGATAGGTACCGAACTTCAGATTCCACGGAACCCCAATCGCTATTGGTGTCGGGGCTGTAGACAAAGAGACACCGGGGTCTCGACCTCCAGTATGGTTTGACCTGCCGCAGCATGGCGGCCTCGAAAGAAAAGCATAAAGACATAAAGGAAAAACTACTTAGGTAATGGACAAGGTTAATATGTAAATATTTTAATATACCAAATATACAATATAATAATATGCTAATGCTGAGGTCTCTGCCCGGGTACCTAAGGTAAGCGGAAGAACGCTAAACCAAGCGGCCTGGGAATCCCACCATCGATATTGAAAGACGATGGTGGCGAACTGTCTCAATCTCACTAGGTCATCAGCGTTTTCAGATGCCAGCGTAAGTGTCTGGGCCAACTGACTCTGCCCACTCCCTTGCCGCGCGGAGCAAAGCCGTGGGCCGATCTGGCCGATCCCGTTCAGTGACTAGCCACTCGAAATATCGAGTTAGGTGTGGGAGTTGCTCCCAAACTTTGGCATCCGTGCCGTTTGGAGTAAGCCCTAGCCATCCTGGCTTTGGATCTCATTCCAGGTCCTCTCAGCCTCGCCCCTCATCTTATCCCGCAGCTCCCTAATTTCAACTGCTCGCGCTTCGTCTTCCGACGCAACGACGATCCTCTGCCCGCAAGCGAGGAGTTCGTCGTACTGGGCCACTGTCCGGTCGACCACTGGGTGGTAGGCCGAATTTCGGAGCGGTGGCCTGCACTCCCCGATTGCGGGCAGTATCTCCCTCTTCAACTTCTCTGTTCGGGCGTCTTCAACGCTGAACCACGTCAACGTACTCAATAGGTCCGTTCGTGATAGCATCAGTTGTGATGGCCCGTCCGGGCAGTATATACTGGCCCAGTCGGGCCACCGTACGTTTGCAACATCATATATCGCGCCCCCGACAAGCCAGAAGCAGTGGAGGAGCGAACGCTCCCCCATCTCCCCGTTTACCCGCATACGTGAGATGGGATTTTCAGGCCTTGTCCACTTAGCCAGTGTTTGGGTGTTCCAGGTAGCGTGTTGGAGGTCGAAGTGGTGAATGACTTAGCCACTCGAGCGAGGGCCGTTGCGGACTTTGCAGCGAGGACGGAGTGAAAGCCGAATCCTTTCGGATGACTTAGAAGGTAAGAAATATGTGCTTAAATAAAGGTGGATTCTGTGAATGTAGGTGATATATATTACATTGTAGGAATACATATTAGGAATATACAACTACCCGTAGACCAAGTCCTCAATAGGCGGAGTTACTCCGCCCATTCTAATGCTGCCTGAACGACGGTCTTGGGAAAGCCCGCGGGTAGCAATGCAAGTTCGTCCGGCGCAAACCCGAGGACATACCTGAACAATCTTTCGTGATGCGGATTCCAAGGTTCCATCTGTGCCTCTGGCAGTCGGGAAAGACCAAATCGGGCCTCAATCTCGTCTAGTACTGTTTGTGCCTCCACAGCGAGCTGGTCCCGGAGACGCCGGATCTGTGTGGCTCTCAACTCATCGTTGAGAGCCACAGCAACGTCTGCGCGAAGTTAGAATTCACACAGACGTGTGATGCAGGACTAGTTAACCACTCCTCATCACGCAGGCGGGTTTTGGAGGCTAGCTCCAAGTATGTAGCCTTACTCATATTCTGAACCGGTGTGTCGTCTTCACCGTAGCCCAAATCATTCCTCTTATCGGGCTGATTGCCCTCTAGAACCGGTAACGGCTCATCCCAAACGGCAGGGGCTAGATACTGGATATCCGATTCCACGGAACCCCAATCGCTATTGGTGTCGGGGCTACAAATAAAAAACCACCGAGATCTCCGCCTCCAGTATGGATCTTGCTGGCATCTTTGCTGTTTAGGTAACTCGGTTGGAAGATGATAAGTTCCTCGCCGAGAAGAAGTGCTACAGATGCCGCGTTAGGCCCCGCCCTGACGAAATTTGACATAGTTTCTTACCTGGAGGGCGCGGGTGGATAAAACTTGGAAGCGCGCAGCCCAGCAGGCGACTTTGAGGCAGAGATCACGCAGCTCCAAGTTTGCCACTGACTTATCGTCAAAAAACTCGTCGATGCTGTTCGCCCAGCGTGCTGCAGGAAGCAACTGGGGCTGTGAAAGAAGCTGGCGGCAAAAAAGGAAGCCTCCGAGACGGAAGTAGATGATGCGGGAACAGGTGACAATACAATCACCAAGCAACTCGAAGGAATGTTGGTGCAAGAAATTCGAGAGTGTGGAAGCAACGGTTGGCAAAGCAAGGCATGTCGGCGGTGGTTCCAGTGAATGGAGGGGTAGGTTGTTGTGACAGGAATGGGGCATCCAAATATGGGATGAAATGTCCCGATCCCAGCTCCAGAAGGCCATTTTCTCCTCCCGGTATTGCCTGCGCTCGAAGATGCCCGATAATGATAGGCTTCCGTCTCAGGAACCGATCCGTAACTTTGACAGTCCAACTTCGAATCGGGCGAGATTTGTTTGGCCTCTAAAGTTTTACGGGGGCTAAAAAAGGGACCAGAAACTGTGCTGAGTGTGCAGCTCGCCGTCAATAACCTTTTGCGCCACAAAAACAAACTGCCCGAGGGAATAAACTCGTTCAACTGGTAAACAAAACACATAGTATATTACTAGAAAGCTCATTCGCCCGAGGCAGGATGAGGAAGGGGCCAGGGCAGCGATATTTATGTTTTTGCGGACAGGTCTTCTCCAAGAAAAATCCCCATCAGGTGAGTGTTTGGCGTGCGCTATGATGAAAGGCGCAGCTTGTTTGTCAACGCTGCGGGCTTGCTTCTGGATGATGACTGGGGTCGCTGCTGTCACCTCATGCTTGTGGTTTTTGCCTTCCAAGGCGGCAGTCTGTTCACAGGAACAGGGGGAGAAGTAGAAGGAAGAACAATCAGAAACTTGTGACCAAGCGAACTGGATGCTTGGAGGTTGAGGCTGTGCCAATGCAGGCCATCCTGCCTGGCGGAGAACTCCGAGAGCCTGCTGCACGAGTCTGGAAAGAGCGCTCGCCATTCTGCAGTGCGGGGTTATCCTGCCTTCCGATCATTTCTTCTCACGACCGACAACGGCATTGTTAGGTACTTGGCCCAATTCGTTTCTACTGCCATGACAAAGCTCGCTCCAAACAATGCGGCTTCTTGAAACTACAACACTGACGCTCGAGTTCTTCTTTGGCGAAATCCCTGAGTACGCCATCCTCTCACACCGATGGGAAGACGAGGAGGTCGTCTACGAAGATATCCGAAATGGCGTCACCAAGGAGGTCGAGGCCATGAAAGGCTTCCCCAAGGTCCGGGGCAGCTGTCGACTCGCGCGCCAGGAGGGCTACAAGTACATCTGGATCGACACATGCTGCATTGACAAGAGCAGCAGCGCCGAACTCTCGGAATCCATCAACTCAATGTTCGATTGGTATCGGACCGCCGCTGTGTGCTACGCTTATTTGAGCGATGCCGTTGATCTCGTCCAATTCCCCAACAGCCTCTGGTTCACCCGCGGGTGGACACTCCAAGAACTTATCGCCCCATCCGAGGTCGTGTTCTACAATCCTTACTGGATGGAGCTCGGATCGAGGTCTGAGCTGCGCGAGACAATCGAGTTCGTCACTGGTATACCGACGGCGATCCTCCTTCGGGAGGTGGAGAAGGTTGGCGTCTGCTTTTCTTGCAACCAAGGAGCGCTGGGCTTTGTCCTCACGGGGCCTAATGTGATGCCTTGCAACCACAATCAAGACGACCAGACCCTCGCCCGAGCGCTCGACAGCTGCAGCATCGCTCAGAGGCTTTCCTGGGCCTCTCGCCGGAGAACGACACGACCTGAGGACACAGCGTATTCCCTGCTTGGCATTTTCGGTGTCAACATGCCACTGCTGTACGGAGAGGGCACCCGGGCCTTCTTGCGACTCCAAGAGGAGATCATCAAGACGTCCAATGACCAATCGATTCTTGCCTTTACGAGAAGCGGCCCCGAGTGGCCGTTCAAGGGCAACGACAGCCTGCTAGCACAATCTCCTCATCTCTTTGCCGAATTGGGCAACATCGTTCCTACTAAATGGGCTGCCAATGTGCTCATGACTCTGACAGCGAAGGCTATAGAGACGACGCTTTTGATGTGCCCCCTATCTAGGAAAAGAGGGACACGGGAAGATACACACAACTCCTACCATTTGGGGATTCTACATTGTGAAGATAGCCAAAAGACCCCAACCCTCCCCGCATTGATTCTGGAACCTGTCGACGAAGGGAACTTGGTGTTTAGGCGTGTTCATGGCTACAAGGAGATCCGGATATCTCCCGAGCAGGAAAAGATTTTGTTGGGGAGAGGCATGATCAGTACGTTCCACCAAAACAGTATCTGCGTCCGTTGGATGTGTAGATACCTATCTAACCAGCAATGTAGCGTCGTTATTTCCGTTAGAATTGCATCCCCACCTGGACAAAGTGGCCCCAGTGAAAATAAGCCTGCTTTTATTCTCAACAGCCTCGGCACCCCCAAGGCCGGAGATGGGCCGACCCCTTCCTCTTCTCCGTATAACCCGCAATCACGGTGGGGTCTATGGCAGATATCCAATCGGCGAGAGCGGCATGTCTATATTTCCAAAGGACGCGACGTCTGTTGGGCTTCGGGAAATTCATGAAGAGGCTCTGGGCGGTTATCAGCTGTTGGGTTGGGTCGAAACATCTGTTCACAAAGGCACCAACAGGTCAAAAATCATTGTTCTCTTTGGCTCGACAACTGCTTATACGGACTACGGCGGTAAATGGTGCAGAATCTTACCCGCTGACGGAAATTGGGGGGCCACTGATGGATCAGCAGACGATGAGATGAAGCTGGAGATATGTAAAGAGTATCTTGCGGGCCTGGATTCGAAGCTGGGACATATGATACCCTCTCACGTCTCTGAAATGGACATTGCGATGGGGGGAACAGGCTGTAAGGTCCGAGCCAGTATCGACTCCGAAAACTTTTTGAATCGCTATCCTTTTATCCACCTCAAGTTGAGCTGACCGCGGCACGGATTGGCTATCACATGGAATTCCTAATTATCTAGTTATTTCTGGTTGATACTGTTAAATTCTATCGTTGAAGGGACGCTTCACCTCTGAGGAGAGGAATAATGTTGATTCCTGTTCTTATCGCCTAATACCTGAAGTTGACTGGTCTGTACCCTCCCTTACTTTTTTCTTCCACCATAAGTCCGGCACCTGAGGCCCTCCGACTACCGGGTCTCTGAGTAAAGTAACACAACCGCCAATCTGTTGGAGGGTGTGGCATTCGCTGACCACAAATGACACCCACCCGCAAAATCTGACGCTTGTTGGTGATGCTCCGCCAGTGCAAAAACGCCACCTGATCAACGCCAAGGATCTGTTGGGTCATGGCGCAGCAAATGAACTTGACAGCGTCGATACCGTATTTCCTCTGCATGATGTTGAAGTTTGTCGAAGTTTGCTCAGCTGTGCAATTGGGGTCCGTCGGTCGGTAGGTACAAAGTACGTGCAGATGCATTTCCCTGAGTCATCAGCAAAGGGGCCGATTGTGACGCTTGCAAGCACTCAATTTGTCCAAAAAAAAAATGAACTCAAACATTAATTGACAAATTATGACTGCAAACATGCTTCCCGTGCCGCTTATTTGCCTTAAAGTTGCTTCTGACATAGCCCCCTGATTGTGAAAGCTTGTCACTCAAACTGCTGCCAAATGCTTGGTCTTGGGTGGGCACAGTGCCGCGCCCCACTATCGCCGGCGCTCGCACTGTTTGGGCCACAACGCTCAACCTCCAAAAAAAAACTCAACGGGCCGCCCGTGATGTCAGTTGCACCCAGCCATCAGCAACGCGAATCCCTGAACTGCTCTGCAAACCTCTCACAGAAAATATGGCTCCCCAACTAAGCGAAGACGAGGTCGACGACCTGATCTACTCGGCGCGCATGGGTGAGACGGACGATCTCTTGACCCTGGTCACAGCGCTCGCCGAGCGCGAAAAGACGACCCCGGCCGAAATTTTAAGCAGCGCCAAGGACGAGGGGAAGTCAACATGCCTGCACATGGCAGCCGCAAACGGCCATCTTGGTAAGGCCCTGCCATACCTATGTCCTTGAAGAGGGAGCTCGAAAGGATTATTTCCCTCAGCTCGTACCCCTCTCTGCGGCGGAATGCCCGAGTGGAAGAGACAGCAAAGCTTACAACCCCCAGATACCGTCAATCTTATTCTCTCAAACTTTGAGTCCCAGCCAAAAGAGGAGAAGCAGGCTTTCCTAGACACAACCAACGAGTACGAGAACACCGCCCTTCATTGGGCAGCACTGAACGGGCATCTTCCCGTCGTCAAGGCGCTCGTCGAAGCAGGCGCATCGGTCGCATTGGCCAATGACAAGAACTACGTTCCGTTGGACTTAGCGGGCTTCAGCGAGAAGTTCGACGTGGTGGATTACTTCCTTGCGGAGTCCGGCATGCTGGAGAAGGAGAATGAGGAGGAGGGGTTGAACGGTGCGGTCGCGAATGTCGAGCTGGAGGATGCAGAGGATGACGCGGACGAGGAGAACCCTGCGAAGGGAAGCAGCTCATGATGCATGACTGACGAAGCGGCGGGGCTCCCTAGATTTCATGAGTTGAATACCAACGTCGTCTCGCTGACGATAACGTTCAAGATGATGAGCTGACGAGTTGCGCCTTTTGACATGAAGATACCGCCACATAGAATCCTGGGCATCGAATCCTCTGCCTGTCGCTCGGTCAGCAAAACCAATAGCTGATGAAGAGTCCTAACCTGAAGCAGGCCATACATGGCTCGGCGGGTAGCTAAACCCAGAGGGCGGCATCGTGACAGTGAAGCCCTAACCCTAACATCCGCGCCCTTCGGGTGACACGATGCACAAGAGGAGAAACCCCCCCTCTTCTCAAACCTCCACGACATTAACTCGTACATCACCTTCGGCATGGCCCATCCACCCTCCGCCGAAGTTTTGGCCGCCTTCGGCCTCTCGGGCATCGTAGTCCCGGTCCCCGGTGGCCGCGGGCTCTGCTACCGCGTAGGCGACACAATCCTCAAGCCCTGCGACGACATCGCCGAGTCCCAATGGCTCTCCCAACTGAGCGCTGCCATTCTCCGTACCTCACCCATAAGCTACAGGCTCGCCATACCAATGGCTTCTCTTTCAGACCCCAACAGCTACGCCGTCAACGGCTGGGCCGCCTCCTCTTTCGTCTCAGGCGTTCCCTCTCTGAACCACTTCCCAGACGTGTTCCGCGCCGCAAACGCACTGCACGCCGATCTCGCTAAGGCAGTCAAGAGCAAACCAGCTGCGTTGGCAAACAGGGCGTTTAACCGCTTCGACGAGGCCGATAATGTCGCTTGGGGCGAGAAGTCTGTCGGTCAAGTTGAGAGGGTCAATCAAGCGATGTTGGGACGTTTGCAGCCCATTCTGGACCAACTTAGTGCCGCGATGCGGCCACTGCCTGGTGGAGACCCATGTCTCAAAAACCAGCTGGTCCACATGGATCTGCTCGGCAACGTTCTGATCGAGAAAGATAAACCGCCCGGCATAATCGACCTGACGTTCTATTGGCGACCCGCAGCGTATGCGCTTGCTGTCGTGGTAGCTGATGGTTTGACGAGACTGGGGAGTCGTGGTCCGGAACTAGTTGAGTTGTATCTCCAAGGCGGTGAGATAAAGAGGGACGTGGGCGTGCAGTTGCTTGTGAGAGCGCTGTATTGGCGGTACCTGACCTTCGCCATCGACCCAGATATGGAGTGGGTGAAAGTCAATCTGCCGCAGGCTGACTACGCGGGCGCTGCAGGTACTGTTTGTGGCCTGATTAATCAACCGTAGTGGGAAAATTTTCCGTATTTGGAAGCGTGGATGACAATGTTTCCCGCTCGTCAGAGTATTTGATAGCATCCCGGAATATTGGCAACGTCACCCTGCGTGACGGATGCACCTTGTGAGCCAAAGTTCCACAACCTCGGATGTAGAGCGCCATAATGTCCATACACCATTACAGCGTGTATTTCGGTCATGCGGGGAGGATTAGTCACACAGGTCAGCTTGATGGGGGGTCGGTCTTGAGAAGAGGACTTTGGAATTGCGCAGCTCGGAAATCCGTCGCGAACAAACCACGACTGACCACGCATATGAATGCGCCGCCTTTGTGGAACTTCAGATGAATTTGAGCTGCAGCCAACGTACCGACCTGGAGGGAACCCCTTTTTAGTGGTTATCCTCCGCCTTCAGCTTACATGGGTCGCCCAGACAGGCATATGACGTGAGCATGGGGGGCGCCATCGTACCACTTTCTTGCAGTTGCCGAATCTCAGCCCCAATGTAGGTGGGCTGGGGGCTGGTCCTGCGACGTGGAGCGGATAAACCGACTGCAACATCCACCGACCTCGCTAGCGGTATATGAAGCAGCGGCCATTCCTGCAGTTAGCTCCCGCGTCCGTCTCCTAAATCGAGCTGCCTCTCAAAAATTTCCGACCCCTTTGATCGATACGATGGTGATTGTTAAAACAGCCCCATATGGCGGGTGGAAAAGTCAGATCAGCGCAGAGGCTGCGACGGCCGGCAGTCGGTCCCTGATCTCGCCTCGAGTTTGCGTGGGTATCTCTTACCCAAGAACCCTTAACAGCGCCCGACTTACAGATTCACACAGCCGGAGACGAAAAGGTCCTTTTTTCTTGAATCGCGCATTGATGGAACGAACGGAATCGTGGAGATAACACCAGACGGCCCACAACATGTGCTTCCAACCGAGTATGCGGCCAACACGACGGTGTACGAATACGGGGGACTTGCGTATGCTCCTGTCCCAGGCGACAAACTGCGCATCATTTTCAACGATGCACGCGGGAAATCCCTGAACATCCTCGACGTCGACGAAAAGACCATCGAGCCGATTGTGCAATCAACATCGCTCCGGTATGCCGACTTTGACTGCCATCCCGACATCGGGGATGGTGCCGTAGACAGCGCCTGGGTTTTGGCGATCGAGGAAGACCACGCACATCCTAAACCCGCCGATGTGAAAAATTATGTGGTGGCAATCAACCTGGCGACCAAGAAGGTCAAGCAGGTGCTGGAGGGTGCCGACTTCTACTCTTATCCACGATTCAGCCCAGACGGACGTCAAGTCGCATGGCTGCAATGGGATCACCCCGGCCTGCCGTTCATCGGTGTCAAGTTGTTTGTGGGAGAGTTCGACAAAGAAACTGCCTCAGTGTCGGACGTCAGACACATTGCCGGCGAGGATGACGACTCGATCTCAGAGCCTCGGTGGTCCCCCGACGGAGATTTGTACTTCTGCTCAGACTCATCTGGGTTTCGCCAGTTGACCAGACTGCGTGACGGCGAGAGGGAGCGGATTCTGTTGCCGGGGCTCGAAAATGCTGAATTCGGCACCGACAGCTGGAATGTTGGGTGGTGAGCAGCGGTCATCCTTTGAGCAATTCAATTGACTAACCAGCTGGAAACCTTGCAGTCAAAGCTACGTCTTTCTCACAGACGACACTATTGTTGCAGCTCCTGTCCAAAATGGAAGGCATCAGCTCGCCTACATTGATCTGGAGACCCAGGACTGGGCCACGCTTGATGTCCCTTTGGCCGATCACCGCATGGACTGCCTCGCTCCACTGTCTTCCACGGCTTTCATTGTCATCGGAAGCGGGTTTACGACGCCAAGAGGTGTTTACGACGTCGAGATTCTGGAGAACCTGGAGACCGAAGCCACGCTCGTTCGATCTTCTGTTGACGACCAATTCCCGGAAACATTGTTCTCGCAGCCGGTCCCGATTCGATTCACAACACTGAAAGCTCCACACCGCGAAGTCCATGGCTTCTTCTGGCCGCCGCACAATCCAAGATACGTCGCCCCGGAAGGGGAGCGGCCGCCTCTGATCGTGTTTTCCCACGGCGGTCCCACCGGTTTCCAATCGCCAGGGTTGGACATGCGATTCCAGTACTTCACGAGCCGAGGATACGCGTATTTCGCCATCAACTACACCGGCTCCTCGGGCCACGGGCGGGCCTATCGTGAGGCTCTCTTCGGGGAATGGGGTATTCTTGACCGCGATGACGTTGCCGAGGCGGTGGAATATCTCGCATGGTCCGGGCGCATCGACCGCGAGCGCGTCGGGATCGAGGGCGGGAGTGCTGGTGGCTACAACACGCTGTGCAGCTTGACCTGGCACCCGTCCGTCTTCGCGGGAGGCGTGTCATACTGCGGCGTTAGCAACATCAAGAACCTTGCCGAGGAGACGCACAAGATGGAGTCGCATTATGTCGAGGTGCTGTTGAGACTAGAGGGCAAAACGCGAGAGGAGCGAGAGGCTGTCTTTGCCGCACGGAGCCCCCTGTACCATGCCGGGAATATCACGGCGCCGCTACTCCTCGTCCACGGCGACGCCGATGTCGAGCAAAGTAGGGAGATCAAGCGAAAGATTCAAGGGCGCGGAGGCGATGCAGAACTGGTTGTGCTGAAAGGGGAAGGGCATATGTTTGAGCGTGCGGATAGCTGGTTGAAAATTGTGGTGGAAGCAGAAAAATGGTGGAGGAAAACGTTGCTCAAGGCTTTGCCTTCTGGCCCAGAATGATAGGTGTTCTTGTTTGGAAAGATAGATCTGTTTGAATAGCAGCCTCCTTGAATGGAAGGAACCCCTAATGACTACCTACCTCCGCCCGCCCGATCTTCATCGCTGGAAACCAACGTTTTGTTCAGGAAGGAGCACTGGCCGCGCAGAGCGACCTCAGACTCGAACTCCTTTCTCCTCTCTCCCCTCTCCCTCATTCCCGATGCCTCCTGTACATCTGCCTCACAACACGATGCCAGTATTGCAGGCCTGCAATATTGTAATCAGATTTTTCAACCACCCCGGGACAAAACGCTACAGCCCTTCCCTCATTCTTGCCCCAATGCCGATTCTGGAAACCGCGTGACAAACAGTCGTTACTGACGAGCTCCAGGCAGTTTCACCGTGCTAAACGGCGGTGAAACCTCGGCTATCTGTCCTTCACTTGGTCAAACGCATCTCCCCCCCGAGTTACCTCCCCAAGATCAACGATCCCCGCTGCGCTCCACTCGCGCCCCCAGGAATCCCCCAGTCACAGCGGGTCCCACGGACATAATACGGGGTTTTTGCTGATGCCCAAGAATTCGATCAAGCTGACGGGCTGCAGCTCGCCGAAGGCCAACGGTCTTGTGTTTCATACCGCAAGGTGAGGGGGTGAGTATGCAGATCGTTCCCCTATAAATACCCTTTTTCTCCTTCGCTAATAAACAAGAAGTCACTTTCCCGCAAAATCTTCGCCGACTCGTATTGGGCCAGTGTTTTCAACATGAAAAAGTTTCTCGGCCTCAGGGGCCAAGCGCTGGACCTGGCTGTCGGCTCCATTGCTGGCTGTGATTTCCTTCTCTTCGGCTACGGTACGATGCCCGTCTTGAATCTATTGAGTTATGTGCTGACCCCATGCCGTGCAAGACCAGGGTGTCATGGGCGGCATCCTCACTCTTTCTGAGTTCCTGAACACCTTCCCACTCATCAACCCGAATGCTGGAATCTCGCCTGAAGACCGGTCAACACGCTCAACATATCAAGGCATACTTCCCCACAGCTCGTCGTTCTTAGCTTTCATCTTGCTGACTATCTCAGGCGTCGCCGTTGCTTCCTACAATCTGGGATGTTTCCTTGGCGCAGTTATCACCATCTTCATCGGAAATCCGCTAGGACGCAAGAAGATCATCATGCTGGGTACAGCAATCATGGTTGTAGGGGCGATTTTGCAAGCAAGCGCCACAACCCTGCCCCACTTCATTATCGGTAGGATCATCACCGGGATAGGGAATAGAGGCAATACCTCGACTATTGGTAGTTTGCTATTCTCGTGTAAATGTTCGTATCACTGACAGCTTCTCATAGGTGCCGACATGGCAGTCTGAAACCTCAAAGCCCCACAAACGAGGGAAGATGGTCTTCATGGAGGGATCGCTGATAACGTGCGGCATCATGATCAGCTACTGGCTAGACTTCGGAATGAGCTTTGCCCCTGGATCGGTAGCTTGGCGTTTCCCCATCGCCTTCCAGATTGTCTTTTGCGTCATTATCCTCATCTTTGTCCCTTTCTTGCCAGAATCGCCTCGGTGGCTCGTATACAAAGGGAGAGACTCTGAGGCCAAAGAAGTGCTCTCGGCTCTTTACGATGTCGATCTAACAGACCACAAGGTGCAATCCGAGTTCTTGGCGATCCGTGAAACCGTCATGGAGATGTCCAAAGGCAGCTTCTCGGACCTCTTCACAATGGACAAAGACCGCAACCTACACCGCACCCTGCTTGGGTATGTCAACCAAGTATTCCAACAAATTTCCGGCATCAACCTCATCACGTAAGTTCTTCCTGTCGCCTTTCTCCGCATCTCGCTAACCTAATACGTTGCCAGCTACTATGCAGCGGTGATTTACTCGGGTTTGGGCATGTCCGACTTTATGTCGCGCCTTCTCGCTGCTCTGAATGGCACTGAGTACTTTATCGCCTCGATTCCTGCTATCTTCCTCGTTGAGCGCGTTGGTCGAAGGAAGCTGATGCTCTTCGGTGCTGTTGGGCAGGCTGCGACGATGGCCGTGCTCGCTGGTGTGAACTCGCGAAGCGAACCCGGCTTCCAGATCGCCGGCATAGTTTTCTTGTTTGTGTTTAACACATTCTTTGCATTTGGCTGGTTGGGGATGTCTTGGCTCTACCCAGCCGAGATTTTGCCACTCCGAATTCGCGCGCCAGCCAACGCGCTTTCGACATCCACAAACTGGATCTTCAACTTTATGGTCGTCATGATTACGCCAATTGCGTTCAACAACATCGGGTACAAGACATACATCATTTTCGCCATTATTAACGCATTTATCGTGCCATGTGTTTATTTCCTCTATCCGGAGACGGCGTACCGTTCTCTCGAGGAGATAGACAACATCTTTCACAAGGTTGATGGTGGCTGGAAAGGCGTGTTCACGGTTGTCGAACAAGCCAGGATCGAGCCACGGTGGTACGGCAAGAACGGCGAGCTTTTGGTGGATTACGAACAGACTGATGAGCACAAATGGCGAGCGAAGGGACCCAACGGTGTTTCCATTCCTTCAAAGGTTGAGAACAGCGGGAGTGAGGACGTGGCACACGCGGAAACAACGAGGGATTAAGAGCATCGGTAGGCCTTTGTCTTATCTTAGCTGTCAACCCAAATCAGCCAATAAACACGATGCCTCGCGATGAGGATTATTTCGTCTACCTCGACGCAGCCGGGCATTCATTTTTACCCCTGAGAACCCCTGCTGCAGATTTTCCACCACTGAAAGATGAGACCCCTTCGCCGCCCCATTCCCCAGATTTGACCCAGAGTACGGCATGATCCGAATACCCGAGAAACGTCACTGGCAACCCATGCGCCTGTCAAAGCGGGCTGATCTCGGTGGGTAAATACCAAACAGCTGGGTCTCCCCTCGTGTTCCGTAGCTTCGGCTAAACGCAACCATCATCCCTTAGCACCGCAAATTCGATCTCGGGCAATCACCGTCCGGCATATGTGATGTATAAAAAATCGGAACCACTCAAATGGCCGATGCAATGTCTTGGCTTTCGGATACATTATCTCGATATCCCCAACTTCCTGCCCACCTGCCAAGACCTGGATGTTGAGAAGAGCGTGTAAGTTCAATCACGATGTGGTCCGCAGGTACAATGCGCCAGCCGCTAGTTGGCATTGCCGTATCCCTTCTCCTGTTATCCAGCTGGGTATCTGCAGCACCCTCGGGCCAGGACGAAATTCGCGATGCAGTCCTTCAAACCCGAGAGGGAGAGCACTGGGTAGCAACATGGACGTCGATGCCTCAACTCGTCGAATCAAGCAACATGCCGCCCTCACCCTTCGTCAGTACCCTTCCCCCCTCATAAAAAACCCCCTAACTAACCCCCACCCACAGTCCAGCGGCGGAGTCTTCAAAGACGCCACCCTCCGCCAAACCCTCCACATGTCCATAGGCGCCGACCGCATCCGCATCCAAATCAGCAACACTTTCGGCGGGAGCGACCTCCCCATCACCGCCGCAACCCTCGCCCTACCCACCGGCGGAAAGGCCGGCGTCGCCGGCATCGACACCTCAACCCTGAAGGCCCTCACCTTCAACAACGGCGCCGACTCCATCAAGATCCCGCGCGGCCAGGTTGCCTATTCGGACCCCATCGACTTCAAGATCGCGCCGCAGTCGATGCTCGCCGTCAGTCTGTACTTGCAGGCCGGCCAGTCTGGGAGCAGCATCACGGGCCACCCTGGGAGCCGGACGACGTCGTGGATGCAGGCTGGGAATCGGATTAAGGAGGGGAGTATGTCCGGGTCGAGCACCAAGCATTGGTATTTTGTGAGCGCGGTGGAGGCGTGGGCGCCGAAGGATCATAGCGCTTTGATTATTCTCGGCGATAGCATCACTGATGGGCGCGGGAGCACGGATGATGCGAATAACCGGTAAGAAACTCAGGCATCAGATGAGATACGCAAATGGGTTAACTAACTTCGTGCAGATGGCCCGACCTCCTCCTCGCGCGTATGCAGAAAGCAGGCATCACCAACATCGGCGTCAACAACCAAGCCGCCGGCGGCAACACCGTCCTAAGCGGGGGTCTCGGCCCCCCGCTGATGCAGCGATACAAGCGCGATGCGCTGCAGCAAGAGGGCGTCAAGTACGTGATGATTTTCGAGGGCGTCAACGACATCGGCAACGGCGGGGGCGGCGTGGCCAGCCAGATCCAAAACGCGTACAAGACCATCGTGGCGGACTGCAAGAAGGCTGGGTTCAAGACGATTGGCGCGACCGTCACGGCGTTTGGGGGACAGGGGCAGTCGTACTCGAGTCCGGCGCGGGAGCAGCAGAGACAGCAGCTGAATACCTGGATTCTGACGAGCGGGACGTTTGATCATACGGTTGACTTTGCAAAGATGATTGATGATCCGAGCAAGAAGGACCAGTTGGGACGGACGTATGACGGGGGGGATCACCTGCACCCGAATGTGGCTGGGTACCAGGCGATGGCGGATGGGTTCCCGCTGGACATCTTCAAATGATGGGAGGCAGACAGGTACATCGCAAAGATGGTAGCAGAGGACCATATCGTATATAAATATAAAAAGCTGCAGATTCAGGTCCGCATCGCACATGTGACCTATTAGCTCAAATGAAAAAAGAAACCTACCCCGTAAGCCAAAATACCACATACCAGATAGTAGGAAATAAAGAAGTATGAGAAGACAAAATCACGCTAATGATACGGTATAATGCTGAAACAAGATGACCTCCATGCATATGCCATGCGCTATTGTTCTCCGATGAGACACGCACCGCCGCCACACATTCGCACCTAGTGATATCAAAAGCTAGACCACCGCCGGAAATGTACGCAAAACGAGTGATCCGATCCAAGAAGCTAAAGCAAAATCCCTCCCACCCACTGTTAAAACACCATGTTATGCAAAGTGTGAAGCTCGCTATCAAGCAACTCCGCGGACTGTGTCGAGCGGCTGGTGACCGAGGTTTCAAAGGGCATAACAGTCCTAGAATTGAGATATGAGTGTTAACTCTTTGCCGTGCCAAGTTTTGTATCTCAGTGTCACTTACGCCTGACCCCTGAATGACCACTCTGGTTCGAATGGCTTGGGCTTGCCATCCGGACCAAGCGGCCAGCCAATGTCGACAGTCGCGAGCATCGTAGCGAGCACAATGAGCAAGCTGTTTTCCGCAAGGTTCCGGCCAATGCAAATGCTACAATTCGACTCAGCGCATGGCCTTTCGGTGCCGATGGAGGTGTCCAAATCGGGCGTCCAATGGGAGGAGGAAAGAGTACGTACCGCCTACCAAAGCCAAAATTACCCACCGGTAACGGCTCCCCGTTCCCCCCTTCTTCCCTTGGCAGATACCGCTCAGGCCAGAACCGGAAGGGGTTTGCATAGACAGACTCGTCGTGAAACATGGCCCACACATTTTGGTAGATGATGGTGCCCTTGGGAATGAACATATCCTCGTAGATGTCGTCCTCGACACTAGCATGAGGGATTCCGAGCGGCGAGAGCGGGTTCATACGATAGGTTTCCTGTAACACAAGGTTCATATAGGACAGTTGGCACGTATCCTCCCACGTGGGCAGCCGCTCGTGACCGACGATGCGGTCGACTTCTTCTTGGGCTTTGCGCTGTACGTGGGGGTTCTGCATCAAATACAGGATGAGCAGCATCACGGTTGCAGCGGTCTAAATGCTTTGGATTAGCTGTTGCCGCAGGCGAAAGGTAATTAGGACTCGGAAACTCGCCGTGTCATTGCCGGCGATGAGAACGGTCGCCGCTGCGCCCTTGATGTCTTCGAGTCCGAAATCATTTTGGGCCTTTCCTTTGGCGCTCTCCTCGTAAAGAGCAATTCCGTTGTGCGTGAAGAATCTGCGGTCTAGATTCGAAGCCTAGCAAATGGAATGGGGGTGTCAGTATCAAGGGGCGTCTCCCCCAGGGTTGCTGTGCGGGGAAAGTCGTACCATCTGGCTCAGGGACGCCTTGAAGGGGAGCTCTGTGATATTTTGAATTGCAGCGCGCCAGGTGTGGGCGTATCGCAGGCGCTCCATGAACGGCAGCCAGTCCGGGAGGTAGCGAGCTGCGCGTGATCAGGGGTAAGTGGCTGGCCGCATCCCGCATCTGCCCGGAGCTGGTGCGGAGTTCGGCGTCTGACTTACTTGACGGGAATAAATCCATGATAGAACTCCCCGGGGCACCAGCCTTGCCGATAGCGCTGGCTGACTTCTCAGCGAGGCTAATCCACTGACTTTCGGGGCCTTCTACGTCGAGCCCATAGGCAATCTTCAGCACGATGGCCACGGAGCACCGTCTCACTGCGTTCAGCCAGTTGGCAGGGTCGTCGATCATGCTCTTGCAACATATAAGCGCCTCCTTCCGCTGCATGGCTGTGTACTGGCGGACTTTTGATTTTGTAAACGCAGGCTGGAGGGCGCGGCGGTGGAGGTGGTATTTGGGGCCCCAGCGGAGCCAGGTGAGGGTGGGCGACCATCCCATTCTGGAAAGGTACCCGGTGAGCAACCTCTGTGTAACGTCAAGCGCCAGCGGCTCCGGGGACCAGCAACTTACTCCTCAAACATGACAAACCGCGGCCGGTCGGCATTGTTGGAGCCGCGCTTTTCGAGGAGCTCCACGGCCGATTTGAGGCTGTTCAACACGATCCATTTCGTGCCGAAAGTCTCGAAGAAGAGCACATCGGAGCCTGTTCGCCCGGCACACCGACGAGCGATGATGTTAGACCAGTTACAGCAACGAAACAAGAAAACCCCGCCACCTCGGTTTGCACATACTGTACTGCTGCCCCCACTCGGCATATTTCCTGAACGGCGCGTCGACCGGCACCACGCGGTAGTGGCCCAGAAGGAACTCCCCCGGCGGACTCGGCGGGAGCAGCGCTGGTGTCTTTTTCTCGCTCCGGAGCAGCACCAGGCCAAAGAGACAGTACCCTGCGACGGCTGCAGCTACGCCGAGAAGCCCAAAGACAGCGCTCTCTTGGGGTGTCGAATCCAGAGCCGGGAAGCCAAGCATACTCCGCATCTTCGCTACTCTGACCTGCTCGGACGTGTGTCTCCTCGCTCGAGTAACACAGAGCGCTGCAAACCCAAAGATCCCAAAGAGCGGCGGGCGGGATGTGAGGAGAGTATGACAAGCTAATACCTCCAACGGTCCCCAGGGGCAAGAAAACGAAACCAAGGGCGCGGGAGATGGGGCAGGACGAGGGGAGAGAGGAGGGGGGGAGATCCAAATGTCGGCGGACGGCGCGAAGGAAGTCCATCTCTCTTCTGGCAGGAGGAGCAATCGACAGACTCGCCAATGGTGATGAGATCCATTAGACGATACGCACAATAGGAAGCTAGTACTGCACGTCTTGGGTCTGGGCAGCAGCTACTCGTTCATTTCCAACTTGCCCAACCCACGGACCAGTGATAACGGCGGGCCGACAAGCACCTAGCCATTCAAGTTCGTCATCGCATCGCCTATTTTGAGGCGAGAATCGCTCTGCGCCCTCCCCTCCCTCCTGCTCGGGACGGGCCAACGAGATCCACGAAATCGGCCGAGCGTCCTGCCGCCAGTGGACAACCGTTGGCTGCCCGGCGGTCGTTCGTGCGAGCTTGCACTTGCATGGGGCAGCTTCCCGCGCCAGGGCCACTCGCGACCCGCCCCCCGTCGCCGTGATGTCCTGCTCGCTCCCCCGAGCGGTCCGCCGCTTATTATTTACCTCCCTCTCTTCCCTTCTGACCACTGGCAACCCACGGATCCGAACCTGTTAGGCGTTTGGCGTCCGATCGGGGGATCAGCACATTTGAGAGTCGGTCGCCCCGCTAATGTATGTGTCGAGTGGGTGACTGCCCCCCTCCCCTGGGGCCCCATGGGCTTGGGTTTCGCTTACCGGATTGGTGTTGGTGCAACGCGAAATCCGAAAGTCGATTGTGTCAATATGGAGACACAACGCTCGGCGGCGGAGTCCTGGGGCCGCCCCCCAGCTGACCTGCGGTTCTCCCCCTTCCCACGCCCACACACTCAACGTGATACGGCATCGATGCGGAAATGGGGCGGGATGGAACCCCTGGGCACTTGCCCTGGGGGCTGCCCCCTTTTCCGACACAGTGGTTCAACCCTAACCCAGGCCAGGGACCGGTGACGTGACAGGGGACGGGACATGTCACAGTCCGCTCTGTGACCATAGCAGGACAAAAATAAGCTCGTCGGAGATGCGCCCGCCATCTGGGAACCAAGACCGCATTGAGCAAAGGCTCGCATGCGGGAGCCGCCACTCACACCAGTGATGGTCGACAATGCGGGTGTCAGACCGACCGACCACACACCACACCGATTCCGCAAAAGGGGAGCGGGAAACAGGGCTGATTCGAGATAGCCAAGAACGTAATCGGACATAATTTCATGACTACGAGAGCGCCACAAATCGCCCCTCCAAAAATCCCCGGAGCCGCCGGAGCCTCCAGAAATGGTCGACGACCCGCAAAAAGTTCCCAGAAATGCAGAAAGGGTAAGGAATCAAGATTATATCAACCCCCTCCCACAGGCGGCCGTTTTTGGACACATGACATCTCTCGTCAGATCATCGGCGTCCCACGCGGCGGATCAGCGACACTGGTCTCGACTGCTTGATGAATCGCACCATCCGCCGCGCCACGCGCCGCTTCTTCCCCGCACTGCCGCTCACCACCTCCCCGTCCTCGTCGTCCTCGTCCTTCCCTCGCTCCAGGAAGGCTGACTCCTCCTTCTTGCCGTCATCCGCTGCCGCCGCCCTCCGCAACGCCGCCAACCACACGCTCGCGTCCCCCTCCCAATCAAACGCAATCGCTGCCTCCTTGAAAGCCCTCCGCACCTCGACAAAGAATTCTTCGATCCCCTCTAGCAGCTCGCTGTGCTCCTTCGGCCACATGTCCTTGCCCAAAAGGGGCACCCACCGTGGAGGGTCCGTGAAGAACCCGCGTCTGGGATCTTTGAATAGGTCCTGATCCATAGGCTGCAACGCCGGCGTTCGATCCGTTGCCCCGCCGTCCATTCTGTATACCTTGCTGGGGAGGACCTGAAACGTGACGGCCCTCAGCTGTGGGAACCCCGCAGGCAAGCCCTCTCGGTCCACACCGCCGTACCGAGCGGTGGACGCCAGGCGGAGCAGCATATTTTGGATCGAGGTGCGGTACGGTGTGTGGGCCTCGAAAGGACAAAAATAAGAATCAATGTCTGCCACCGTGTTGGGGAACTTGCCCTCGACCTCGGAGATCTGATTGATGGCAGGATAACCAAGTTGCGTCCTGCGGCGCTGCTCCCTTGCTATGGCGTCGATGGGCCAGTCGTCTCTGATCGTCAGCTCTACCAAGCCCGACGGGAGAAGCTCAGCCAGATCGGGCTCGCTGTCCAGTCTGTTTGGATGGCCGAATAGAAGCTGCATTTGGATGGTGAGTTTCTTCAGCCGCTGAAGCGATGGTAAACACGACAGACGCCGACCGGGTCCAACGTAGTATTGGTACTCGAATGTGTAGTCAAAGATGAGGTGAAGTTCTTGCAGCGAGTCCGCCCGTAGAGCAAGGGATTTGTTGAGATTGAGCTCATTGCCTTCCGCTTCGAGGTCGGTGGCGTGGAGAATTGCCGCGTTGAAACGTTGTTTTGGCCGCTGCCTGACATAAAGAGTCCGTAATCGTGGTGTGACTTCGGGCGAGAGAAGGTGCGAGATCGCTCGAGGCCCCTCGCTGGTGTCGTGGAGATGGATATGCTCGATTCCCTCGTGCACGTAGCCCTCAGTTTTCGCGCCCACCATCGCCATTTCACCGCAGCTGGCGAGTTGGAGCGTATGAAGAGACGGAAATATCTCCAGTAGTCGGCTATGGTGCCCAAGGCGGTAGTTCAGAATATTGGTTTGTCGCTGCCGGTGCTCTATTTCCAGAGAGACATGTTCCTTTGGGTCCGGTCTCAGCTGAAGCCGCTTTAACTTAGGCCATTGGAACGGGCAGATAATGCTCCCTCTCGATCTGTCCAGAGCGTAGCACTTTTTGAAGCAGTTCACGGTATCCCATAAATATTGGTACGCATGAGGGTCAGGATTGAGCGCCATGTTGGGTCTGGGTATATCGGCGTTGAGAGGGACCTGAAGAGATAGCTGGTCCAGTTGTGGCGTCGTCCGCAATAAGCAAAAGAGTAAGAACTCGGCAACATCGCACCGATTCAGTCCATCATCGTAGTCGTTTAAGATAGAATTGACTTCCCTAGCGAAAAATTTGGCGAGTTCGCTGCGGCCCACGTTGAATGACCCCGGACCCGAATCCAAAGCCTTACCGATCCGCTTCAGCAGTCGGCCGCTAACAAACTGGCTGTTCAAGGTAATGAAGACAGCAAGATTCCGGACATGTACCCCGTTGTGCGGGGATTCTAAAAGGAACCGCAGGAAGAGAACGAACTGCTTTCTGCTGGAGATGATAACCGACTTCAGGAGGACGGGTGTGACAGCATCGCAGATCCTGGACGACACAAGACGCAGATCGTTGAGCAATGAGACACGCTCATGGTACTCGCCCTCCCATTTGGTGGTATCTCGGCGGCGGTCGACATCCTGCAGCCGCGGTGTTGCCGAGTCGAAGGCCGGAAGCTGCGGGGCAAAATGTCCGAAGATCAGGGCGTGAATTTCGGCTGGCAACGTCTCAAGCCGGCCTAGGGTCGGGGAAGCCCTATCGTGGTGCGCAAGGCCGGGAGCGCCAAACATTGTCGTCACAGCCCTCGACGTCACTCAGATCGAAGTTTGTTCGATCCATGGAGAAAAGACATCGGAGCTGTGTGTCAAAATGCGGTCAACGTCGGAAGAGCCTTGTGAGACATCTGCCCCACCGAGCAGCCCAATCACCGGACCAGGAGCATTGAGGTTTAGGCACCCGCCCGCTCCGCTGAGTGATGTCTGCAATTCTCTCGGGCGAGTGACGCCGCGGTTGCAGTGCACTGCAGCAGACAGAAGCGCCCCCGCCCCGCTGCAGGCCAACACGGGCCAACGGGGCGGAAGCGGGGAAGGTGCAGCTGGTTCCAACCAAGGGAGACCCAAGGGAGAGAGCCTCAGACGCATTCACGTCCTGTCGCCGACGACAAACCGTCCAAATCGATGTTGTCGGCGCAAAGTGCGTGATCCGGCCGCCGAACCCTGCGTCGGATCAGCAAAGAGCTCCAATCCACTGCATTGGAAGCGAGCCGCCTGGGCATTCAAGCACTCCAACCAGGTTGAGTAATCGCGCCAAGCCACGCTTTGCATCATCTGACTGCCGTTTGCTTGCAAACCTAGTGGAGGTCGTGGAAGTCGACTTTCGTTTGGATTGGCAGAAACCTGCAGAGGGAAATGTCTGTGAAGAAAGTGCTGCTTTCTTTTCCCCATGTTTCATATTCCTTTTGCGAGCGCCATCCTCCCTTGCCAGTCATTGCTTGGGCTTCCTTTCAGCTCAAGCCTTCCGGTGCCTGCCGCGAGGTCCGATAAGAAAAGCGGGGAAGCATGAGAGAGGAAGCAATGGAAGGAAGTGACGAAATCCATTCTGGAAAAGCTCCAGGCTAGCCACTCACAGCGACGCCTTTTCACAGGCCTGTGCCGCTGACCGGAAATGTTTCTGTTTGCACAATACGGCGGCTTTGGCTTCAGACGGAACAATAAGGGAGTTGTTTTTGGACGCGTTCAAGGGTAAATACTATCCCCCCTCCTGCTCTGCGGTTTCAGTTGGAAGCGTGCCCGATGGAATGGACGAGAGCGCGGGGACGATATTGACGTCCAAACGCTTGGTTCATGGACGCCCTTGCCTCGGGTAAGTTATAGCGCAATTTCCTGGGTGTGGGTGCCCCCTGCCAGGGGGCGGCACCCCACTGATTGCCGTTGGGGTGCATGGCACGTCCGTCTCGAATTTACTTTCTAGAGATGCGTCCATATTTTGCTCGGGATTCTGTCTCTGCAAAGTTCGTCCTCGTTCCTTCTTTGGTTCGCGCCTCATGATGCTCCTCGTGGGCCTTTAAACTCTCGTTACCGTAAGACCTTCGCTGTGCAAGGTCTCAGTCCATTCGCTTCACCTCACTTTCGTTTTCCATCAACGGCCCAAAATGCCTACCAAATCCCATCATCGGTCGCGGTCGTCGGTCGACCACGTCCTCGAGCTGCTGGCAGTTCTCCCAGAAACCGAAATCGCCCATTTACTCGACGACTTCAACCACACCACATCCAGCAATGTTCCCGTCTCGGAAGCAATTGCATTGTTCGATCCCGCAAAACCCAAACCGAGGCGAATCTTTCGATCCTCCTCTCCCGTGAGAAGGCTCGAGGCAGAGCTGGTTCGACGAAACAGCAAACGGATATCCTCGGCACCCGAGCCTACCGCGCGCCCGAAGTCAGCTTCGCGGCCCCCGGCAGCAAGGCCACCACCGCCACTGCCGAGCCCATCATTTACACACACCTTCGCAGTGCCAGAGCAAGAGCCAGAGCTGTCGTTCCATGACCCACCTAGTCGTCCATCGCTCACACTTTCTCCTCCCAATTCCTTTGAACGCCCCCAAACGGCCGATGCGTCAACCCGCGAGACTCGAGCCTGGTCATACAAGAGGATCAGTCGACCCTTGATCCTTTCCCCGACAGCAACAGCTGAACTCCACGAGCTGTTGCTAGCATACCTCTCCGAGACACCAGACTCGGCCAGCTCGACAGCCACTTCGTCACCGGTTACCCCGAACGCAGCGTCTATCTTTTCGCCCTTCGGCCCCATCCAGACAGACCTGGATACCCCTGGCGTTGACTTGCTCGAGCCATCGCCGACCCGCACGCCGCAGTTCGCATTTGGAAGAGGCGGAAAGAATACCGCAGAGAATATGAGCGGAATCTTTGAGATCTTGACATCTCACTAGGCGGGCAGTCGGTTTACGGATTCTGTTTTCTTTTGGGGCGCTCTGCGGAATACCAAATTGTACAAATATCCAGCAATCACAAATGAAGTTGGCATTATTTTTTACAAGGGATCCATGTCTTCGCTTGTTTCAACGGGACGATGGTGAACGCGTCATGCGAGAGAGCCAGCACTGACATCACCAGGCAAAATGAAGAGTCGCGTTGACCCTTCAATAACGGCTAAATATATGGTTCTTTGTTCCTATTGTTTCGCCCAAACACAACGAACAGTATTGGCTTGGGGAAAGGAATGCACGTCGCAGGGGCAACGGCGCCGCGCATTCGTGCTGTCAAAGCGGCGCCGCAGCTAACTTGGACAACGGTTCGAAGGCCAACCGATCGATTTCATGATGGCCGGCTTGAAGTTTACCTCCCTCACAACCCTATTTTCTCTGCACACCCCCGTTTTCTTGCATTCGAACCAGCTTTCGATGCAGCCCTCACAGCCTCTGCCGTAAGCACCTCTGCTCCTCCTTATCAGCCCCCTTTTGACTTCACCTCTTCGCTGGGTCTGCCACTGGGATGACGAATGAGCCAGCCCATCTCCCCGCCCTCCATCATCGCCTTGACCCATTCCGTCCCATGCTCCCACCAAAGGTGCCTCTCGGGCCTCACATGTCCAATGCTCTCGTCATCAAGCGTGCCCACTGCAATATCTACTATCGGCCCTAGCGTCCAGCCAGAACTGCTCCTGTCTTGTGAGAAATGGTATGTCACCGGGGTTCCGCACCGACTGCAGAAGCACCGCTGTGTATGGGCCGCCGACTCGTAATGTCCGAGATACGTCTCCTCGATCGTCGCAGCCGTGGGATGAACAACCTCCTCGCAGGGGTAAGACTTTACAGACTCAGAGCCCCGTGTCCGCAGCTCGAACTCAACCCACGGCAGCTGGCAGATGAACCAGCACTGAACGAGCCCGCCGCAAGCGTGTCGGCAGTCGCTGCAGTGGTCGACTGCGATAAGGGGCAATCGGGTGGGGACTGTGTCTCCGGTGTGGCTGACGGGGGTGGGCAGAGCGCTCCGGATGAGGGGTCGAGCGTCCAGCGCGGGGACCTTGATGGTGTAGCGGACTGCAGCGCACATGCACCCGCCGGTAAGGGTCAGGGGCGATGGAGGGAGGAGAGCCATTGGGGGCAGAGTAGTTCTCGCGCCGTGCGGGATGTGAATATGCAACGCTAACAGGGTGAAGTGGTGCGGTCCTTATGTCTTAGGCTGGTAGCTGCTGGTACGTCGTCGGTTTGGCTGCCTGCCGCAAGGGTCGTTGACGTCAACCTAGGAATACCGAGAACGATCGCGCGGGGTCGCTGATGGTCGGCGGGTTGATGACCCGTGCCACAACTGAGAGTCATCAGTAGGCAGATATGGCGACGCAAGCTGTCGATGCTGGTTTTTGAGGGCCTGGTCGACATCGGTATTTTGGTCCGAAGCCTAGGTTAGTTTACTAGTGTTTGCATCACTCAGCGGTCCTCGGCGTTCGTCTTGCATCCGGGTCCCCACTGGCTCACGATAGATGGTGAGCTCATATGGCGACGGCAGCTAAGGACAGAAACCGACGCCCATCATCGCCAAACATTGTCGACCCTCGGGAGAAGGTACCGCGTCAATTGTCGGCTGTTCGTCCGAAGTTCACTTCCTAGGGGAACAACCAAATCTCCCAAGAGGAGAGCATATTTGCGGCTAAGACGGTCTATGGTAAACCGCCCGGCGCGGCAACGAGACACGGCGCTAATATAAATGCACCGAGACGCCGCAACACCGACCACAAGCGACATTAGGCCAGACCAGGGACGTCGCAACAGCTACCAGTCACTTACATCCAGTCGCAATAGCTTCAAACTCGCCTTTAGAGATCGACCCGAAACAGTATTAGCCGTGAAGCAGCATTCTTACAGACATAGACACGTCGACGAGGAGTAAACTGCCGTCTCATTCTCCGCGCTCGGTCCATTTGTCGTTGGGCCTATGAGCCCACTTTGGCGAACGGCCTTCTGGTGTCAGCCAAGACTCGAAGACGCAGCAAAACTGGCAAAGGCCCTAACAAAAGAAGGAAGAGACAAATTCAGGCCAGCGACACCAGGGGTTAAATATGCAGAACTTAACGCCTTGTTTAGCTGAGTTCTGTGTTCCTTCTTTGCTGGCAGATCCACCTACAACCTCCAAACTAGAATCCCTGATCCCCGAATCTTGGGGAACCACCACTAACATTCTCCACATTTACAGTGTTCCACCAGTGCCCCAGGCCCCGGGTTGAGACTCTGAGAGCTGGCTTGGCTCTGGCCACCCATTAAGCCGCGCCAATCGCAAGAGTCTCAGCAGCGCTAACATACGACATAGCGGCCGGAATCGGGCAACTTTTAGCGAGGTACCATATTGGTCGAGTATCTCCTCCCAGAAATATCGAGTCAGTTCCGGGAGAGCGTTCCCGACTACTTACACTACTTGCACCATCAGAATCAAGGGCTGGCTTCTAGAATAAGCTGCGTCATTTTCGGGTTTCAAGATGACGTCGTTTACGCGCATTGATGGGGCGGCCCAACCCACCATCTCGGTCAACCCCCACAACATCATCTCGCGCATTTCAGATTTGACCTATGGTGGCTTCACAGAGTTTGTTTGCCAGTTTTCAAGTTCTTGTTGGTACTTTTGATGCTGATACCTCCTTACAGACACATGGGACGATGCATATATGGCGGCATCTACGATCCTGGCAGCCCGCTGTCCGATGAGAACGGCTTCCGCAAGGATGTCATCGATGCCATGCGGGAGCTCAAGGTGCCCGTGGTCCGATACCCCGGAGGCAACTTCGTCGCCACCTACCATTGGCTTGACGGTGTCGGACCTCGCGATCAGCGGCCCAAGAGGTAGGAGTTGCAACCCGCTGCCAAGAGGACAATGACAACGACGACGGCTAACCCTACCTACTCAGACCAGAGTTGGCCTGGCAAGGCATTGAATCAAACGAGTTTGGCACCGACGAATTCCTGAAATGGTGCGATATTGTCGGGACGGAGCCCTATTTCTGCCTCAATTTCGGAACCGGCACGCTCGACGAAGGTAAACAAATCCCCTTTCCATATTACCCCTACCCAGTGCTAAGAATCCCCTATCCCCCCACAGCCATGGCCTGGGTAGAATACTGCAACGGTACTAAAGACACGCACTACACCAACCTCCGCCGCAAAAACGGCCACCCCGAGCCCTACAACGTCAAATACTGGGCGCTCGGCAACGAAGTCTACGGCCCCTGGCAAATTTGCCAGTCCACCAAAGAAGACTACGCCAAAAAAGCCTACCAATGGGCCAAAGCCCTCAAGCTCCTCGACCCGTCCCTCATCCTCATCCTCTGCGGCGAGAACGGCTTCTCCCCCTGGGACTCGTACGTGACCCGCAAGTGCATCCGCCCGCACCAGAGCGGCCTCAGTGGCACCGCCACCACCTCCCTCATCGACATGCACAGCATCCACCTGTACACCTCGTCCAACGACCACGTCCAAAACACCACCGCCCCCCTCGCCGCCGAGCGCGCAATCCAAATCGCCGTCGCCATGATCGATCAGGCACGCATCGAGAACAAAGTCCCGGCCTCGGTCCCTAAGCAGAAAATCTGCTTCGACGAATGGAACGTCTGGGACGTGTACCGCTCCCCCGGCGAACTCGGCGCCGAAGAGAAATATACATTGTCTGACGCCCTTGCTGTGGCCGTGTGGCTGAACGTGTTTGTGCGGCAGTCGAAGCACATCGGCATGGCGAACATTGCACAGTCGGTGAATGTCATCTCACCGCTGATGACGACTCCGGAGGGGGTGGTCAAGCAGGCGACGTGGTGGCCGCTGCTGCTGTTTAGCAAGTATATGCGCGGGAGCACGCTGGCGGTGCATCTGAGGTGTGCCGAGTATGAGGGGGAGACGAAGCCGGGCTGGATCAGGGGGACGGTGGACACGCCGTGGTTGGATGTGAGTGCGGCGCTGAGTGATGATGGGGTTATTTCCCTGGCGGTGGTGAATGTGCATCCGGAGCGTGATGCGGAGGTGCTGCTGCAGGGCCCAAGAAGTATTGGGATTGGGGTGAAGGTGTATACGGTTACGGGGGAGGGGGTGGGGGCGACGAATATGGACGGGGAGGACGGAGTGGTGGTGAGGGAGAGTAGGTGGGATGCGAAGGGGCCGTATACGTTTCCGAGGCATTCGTTGACGATGTTGAGGTGGCCAGTGATGTCTCCGGGTCCTTAGGAACGTGATTAAATGGGATGAGGGTTTGAAAGTACAAAAAATCTACGCTTCTATGGATTACTATGGGACTTTGTGCTAGTTATTACGACCGAGTAAATCTCCGCAAGCTCCAACTATTACACCAGGCGGTATTACTACAGAAGTTCACTTCTCCCGGCTGACATTACCATTGACCTTCACGCCAGTCTTGATACTAACCATCCCCTCCCCCTTCCCCTCTGCCCATTTCACACCTAACTTCCGATTCCACTCGCTCGCCTTCTCCTCCGTAACAGCACCCCAGTGACGCCTCGTGGCAAGTAGCTCCTCCCGCCACAGAAACCCCAGCCCTGCCGCGGCTCCCGGCCCCAGCAGCACGACACCCGCTACTGCATACCCCACGATCCGCGCCCATCCCACACTCAGCATGCCCGCGTGCTTGATGTCCCAGAACAAATAGCCCAGCCAGAGGAAGGTATTTCCAAACAGGAAGGCCGAGTCGAAGCGGAGAAATTCCCCGGCAAAAGTGATCAGGTCTGGTGCGTCCTGGGGGGAGTGCATCGGCGGGAGGACGATGTCGAGGACGGTTTGGTATGAGAAACTGGCTTTGTACAAGGTATACAGCCAAACAACGGCCGATTGGAAGACCAAAAGACCTATGGTCGTGCGAATGACCGGCAAGTCGCGTGTGACGGCGTCGATGCGGTCGGTTTTCGTTGTGTCCTTGGAGAGACGGAACAGGAACTGCGAGGCAATCAGGGAGGTCCACACGGGGAAGAGCTGCCAGAGGAAGTTCCAGGAGATCCTGTCGGCTAAGGAGGGGGTGAAGAAGGAGAAGTATAGCGGGAGGTAATAAACTAGTATGAGGGTGGGGAGGATGGACTTGGTGTAGGCGATGCGGGTCAGGCGCATGTCGGAGGCTTTGAAGGCCTCGATGGGGGAGAGGATGTAGTGGAGGAGGTAGTACAGGGGGGAGATGACGCCCACGCCGAGGAACTGGCTGGACAGGGTGAATAGGAGGGGGAGCTGAGCCGGGGTAAAGGTGTTGGCGCGGCGGGCGGATTCGATGAGCCAGATGGCGAGGATGACGCCGTAGTCGACGAGGAAAAGGAAAGCCTGTTTCGAGACGGCGTCAATGTCGGAGAGGACGGGAGAGAAGAAGACGACGATGGGGGCCAAGAGGTTGTCGAGCCACATGAGGCCGTAGAAGCTGGTGGTTAAGGGAGTGTCCGTCCAAGGCAGGGTTTTGGTCTGCAGAATTGAGGTCGCCCAGGGGATGAGTGGGGCTGGGTCCATGAGGGGCTTCGCGAGGAAGAATAAGACGAGGAACGGTAAGGCCAGGGCGAGGCGTTTGAGTTTGCTCTCCTTCTGGCCTTCACCCTGGGTTGGGTTGTAGGGCATGCTGGCCGTCGCTGAGCGACGAGGCAGGGGGAGGAAACTGAGATTCGCGGCTCCAATAACCATATCGGCCTGCATATTGGCGAGGAAGTCGCCAGTGTAGGGCAGGGCGTAGCGCACAAAGGCTCGGTGGGCGCCGAGTTGAAGAGACTGCAGGCGTGTGACATCGGCTGAAACTTTGACGACCGCGTCCGCTCTTTGTTTTCGGGACTCCTGATAAGACGACAAATGCTTTTCGATTTGCCCCTCGATCAGGTGACCCTCATCCGCTTTGTCGGCCATCTTCTTGATGACGTTGGCTAGAGCGGCGGCACTCTCGATGGCGGCGTTGCCACCGTATCCAACATTTGGCGTCATTTTGTGAACGCTATCGCCAACGCAGGCAATGCGGCCATGAGTCCACACATCAAATGTTCCCTCTTCCAGCACGACGAGGTTTGAGGCTATGTTCTTCTCCCAGAGCGCTTTGAAAGTGACATTCGGTCGGATCTTCATGTCGAAGTGGGCTTTGGCGAACTCCTCCACCTCTGATTTCGAATAGCGCGGAAACTCAAGTCCCCGGTAGACCTTTTCCATCTTCTGGAAGATGAAATAATACGTCCGCCCACCCTTGCAAACGACGACGAGCGAACTTCGATCTTGGTCATAGCCGTAATCGCCGTCGCCAATGTTCACGCCGTCCACCTTTGAGCAAATGCCGAAAAGACACTGGTACTCGGCTGTCAGAGCCTCTCTGTCCTTCTTGACTTTTTCCGGGTGGTCCTTTGCCGCAAGATCCCACAGCACCTCTCGCGTCTTGCTGTACACGCCATCGGCACCGACCAGAACATCGCCTTCGTAAGTTGTCCCGTCTTCGCACTTGACGGTCACTCCGTCGGCGGAGTGGATGACATCGGCCACCTTTTTGTCCATGAGTATCTTGCTCTTGTTTTTGACGCCGTCGTACATGATCTGGAGGAGGGCCCGTCGATCGCCGAACGAGATTTGGTATCCCGTCCTTGCAAAGCCGAGCTGCGCAAAGTCGGATCCCGGCGCGAAAGGCCTCCCATTGCTGTCTCTGTCGCGGACTAGCTTGACCGGCACCTGGTGCATCAAAAGTTAGGACAAAACATGGACATCGAAGTGGGGTAACACTCACTGTTGACTCGAAGAAAGGGTCGTAGAACCCAAGCTGATCGAGAATCTGGACACAATGTTAGCAAAACGATGACTGCTAAAGAATCCGGGGGTTGGACACCAATGAACCAACTTACCCGACATCCGTTCGGAACCATGCAGATCGACGCGCCAGCGCTGGGCGCAACCTCATTACGGCGTTCTAGCAGGACATAGTCGACGCCCCCTCTCTGTCCAGAATTATTAGCAGCGTTCGCCACCAGCGTCAAGAAGCAGAAAAGACTGGAAGATTTCCGGGCGGGACAAAACAGAAACAAACCTCTAGGGCATTGGCCAGAAGCAGACCTGCGACACCGCCGCCAGCGATAATCACACGGAAACCCGCCTTTGGCGACTCAGTGCCGGTGGGTATGAGAAGTCCGGGTGCCATGGTAGCTCAGCGTTCAGCCTCAAGTCTGCGGTTGGGAGTCTGCGAAGAGCGATGTGTGGCGCAAGAGTTGAGGATGAGGAAATACAAGATTTTGAAGAATAAGCCGCCCGGTCGCAATAGCGAGGTATTCACCAGGCACGAAAAGTCCGGGTGAATCGTTGGTGGCCAGAGGCACCTAAGCAGGTCTGAGAACCTCAACGGCTAACCTCTATGAAGAACGCCGGACGGAAAGAGCGTCCCAAGTCTTGATCACACCACACTGAAAGACGCGATAAGCCTCCAGACACCGATGCACTCAGCATGACAGAACCCGGGCTCTTGTTCTACTTATACAACCCCCACACTGCCACTGCAAGCACCCTCAGGGGCACGCACATAGGTATCGGACGACACACGTGATGCACCCCAGCCACACGTAACTTACACGGCTTCTGACACCGCTTCTGGAGGCAGATTTCGATAGCCGCCTCCGTCAAATCGGATATCACCTCGCAACCCCAGTCTTGCTAATCACCCGCCCACGAGACCCAAAAAGCTTAAATACGCCCTGAGTACTAATCCAGGTGCGGAAACGGGCGTATTCGATAGGCAAAGCCTTTGCCGAGCAATCCGCATTGCAACGTCCTTTTGGTCAATCTGGCAAGTACGGCTTGCCGAGAGGTATTTACTGAGTACCATCCCGCAATTGTGAATGCTGACCCGGAACATGCGGCCTAGTGCTGATTATGTTCTGTAGCAAAACGTGGTCCCGATGGCAGAGACGCATACATAGCACGGGTGGGTGGTGTTTTGTGCATCCGATGGCTGCGCAGCAGGCTGCTGTGTGGCGCCCCGTTCCGATCGCGGTGGTGGTCCGCTTTAGGGCAATGCTCGGGCTTGGCGTCCTGCCTGCCGGGTTTGTGAGTCAATGTCGACGACGGGACGGATACGACCTATTCTCCTCGGTCGGGTTTGCATGGCGATAAGTCGGACGCTTCATTGGGCAGCTCTTGGGTCCTCGCCGCTAGGTCGAGGACCGGATACTCTACTAGATTATCCAAAGTTGGTATGGTTTCCAGATTTGGTGTTGAAAGCCGCCAAGAGCAAGCTCTCGGGCGCACGGGACTCCCGGAGATGGAATACGCTCACTACCGCCCGTCCGAAGGTGGGGTCTTCAATGCCTAATATTTCCAGGTCAGCACTCCACCAGACGCCGGAGCTGCCGTTAGCTCAGCCACGCGATTACCAAGAAGTTGGGGTTCTTGAACTCCCAATAGTGTAACCCCCTCCCTGCGCCGCCGTCTCTCAAAGATATCCCGGATCCACTAGAGGCTCGTAGGAAATATTGTCGGCGCACCCTCTTTCGATGCTGTGTATCCACACCCCCCAACGCTTGACACTTTGGCCAGGCTGGCCGCGAAAAGACCCAGTGAGTAATGATTATAGCTCAAGTACGAGCATTCCCCGCAAATCAATCTCCGTTCTTGAAGGTCGAGTCTCCTGCTGCCGCCGCCACCGTTTCTACCACTGGCATCGGTAAGGCTCTTCACAGTAGGTATCCAGCCTTCCAACACCTCAGCTGCCGCGTTGCAGAGCTGATGTCGCTTGTAGCACCTGGAAAGACAAGACCTGTCCGCTGCAACGCATCGAGCTGGATGTTAGTCGCGCGTTAGCGTCGCCGAGCCGGTTCGGTTCGGGAGAGCATTGACAGGCGATGCCGAGGCGCAGAGTGACGGGCTGGGCGAACTGCCCCCGGCCCACGGGTTCGTTGCCTGAAAAATGGTCATTTTGAGGGGGTGATCCAATACTACCTCATCACGGCGATGGACTGCCTCTCGTTGAGTCTTTACTCCGAAATCCAGAGCTAGCCGAGTCTCTAGTAGCTAGGTCGCAGTCTTGTCTATCCTCCGGAAAATACCTCCTAGCAGTATCTTTCGCACATCCCCATCCCAATCTGTCGTGTCAACTATGTCCCCGTCAGCAACCCCGTTGGCTTTTTGAAATCGCTTCCCCAGCTTGTTGTCTAGATAGTGCAGCCTGGCCGCTCCATGTTCATCTTCCTGGTGCCACCGTCGGCTATAGAAGCGGATGAATTGGACACCCACATGGTTACTTTCCCTGTTCTTTTCCTTGATCGAGTTGACCAATCTCTCAATTCCGCTACTAACCCCGCAAATATTGCGAGGGCTGTTAGGGGGTGCGTCCCACCGACCGTCTGTGAGAACGTAGACGCTTGCACCATTTCCACTCTACTTCCTGTTCAAAATCTGGCTCACGATCTCGCCAAATCGCTCGCCGATGCTGCACTGGCCGTCTGAAAAGTGGTGACTTTCAATATCCTTTTCAAAGTCGCTCGAGTCGATCCCGGCCTTCTGGTCCATGCTACACGTGTAAAAGAGCTCAATCTTTTTGTCGGGGTCAACCTTGCCGTGCTTGATCAGATAGGCTAAGACACGTACTGTCCTGCCGAGATCTTGGTGTGGCTTCATCGAATGAGAATCATCGACGACAATGTACTAGGTTGAGGGCAGACCGGAGTTAGTATTATGGTTTCGGGGAAGGTGATCAATGCTCGGCGGAAGAGACTGCAAGGAAGCTGTGCCCACCTACCTGATCGCGTCCGTTTCCCAGGCCCTTCAGCTCCCTCAAACATTTCTGTTAGTGATATTTTTGGCGAATGGAAATCTTGATTAGTTATGCCCCGCCCACGTGACATTGCTCGCCCAGGCCCAGGCCGAGCTCAGTCTTTGTTCAGGATTTGCGCTCACCTTTGCTCACCCTAACTACCATTTTTGGCAGTTGCGCCGCAGCATGCTGAATTGCTTTAACCCTAGCCGGATGGGCACAGAATTGGTCCTATATATAAAGATAGCCAAAATGGGTCCCATTTTCGAAAATAAACAGTTGCCTTACCTCTTGTATTTTTTGTGTTACTTACCCGACCGTGTCACGACCAAGAAAGGACCCAGGGTCAAGCCACAGCAACAAAAAGGGCCAATCAGGATGGACCCGAGGGATAGGACGCGGGTTTCGCGTCCTTATCATCGGCCGAGTATCATAACGCGAGCCTCGCGTTACACTGCTCCGGTCGTCTGGTGTTTCGCTTCAGGGTGCACGAACTTACATGTGGTTCTTGGGGGTGGGAGCAATTCCGCGAGCAATAGAATGGCCTGGTTATATGAGGCGATCTGGGCACTCAAAATTGGCATTTCCGTTCTTAGTCCTGAACCACAGTGAGCTGCGGCTGATTTGCCGTCCCTTGAGCTAAGGCAATCCCGTACTCCGCCGTTGCATAGCCCTAGAGGCCCATTTTTAGCCCCTCCGGCTAAAGTCTTACAATGATCTCACTAGTGCCGCCGAGGGTCCAAGGCTAGCATTATCAAGAAGCACCACCTTCCGAGAGACTCATAGAATATAATAGTATGTTAAATACCAACCCAGTTTTGGTGCCAGGGTAGACTGTCCAAGGGATTAGAATAGGATGTCATGTACTATCCCATAACCTGTACCAGTATATGCCAGGACCAGAACATGGACTCCGCGGGGGGAAATAGGGAGCGGTTCTCTACAACTTCCGTTGTGCTCTGTTGTCAGTGATTCCATCAACAACTTGGTTATGTCCCACGCCGGTAAAACGTAGCATATTGACGCTATAGGTCTGGAATCTCCAGCAGAACGTGGATGATGCTTCTGAGGCTGTTGTCCAAAACCTTTCGAGAGCGTCGAGAGGGACGAACTCGACGCCGTCAGGGGATGGGTTGCCATCATAGGCTCTATATCCGTAGCAGCGGTAGTCCGTGATGTGCTTTTCCACGTATTTTCTTTTTTGGAGAATGGACCACAGGAGCGTGCTGCTGTGCGCCGCGGCAAGAGGTCACAGAGGTTGGCAGGCTCCTGCCAGACAAGAATGCGGGGCACTGCGCAAATCGGTGGGGTGCGGGAGGGGGGTAGGTAAATGACTCTCCCAATGTTGGCTTTTTGCTTTGGAGCCTTGCGCCAGGAAAGAGGGCCGGCCGCCTTGGTACCTACCAGCTCACAGTTGCATCCCCGCGACAAGTGCACCACTCGACACAGACAGAAGCAGGCAGTTGGAACACATGAAATCCACCGGCGCAGGGCTCTCCGCACCGACCACGCCTCGGCTGAATCTTTGGGAAAACATCTTGATAGAGGGGCCAAAGATACTCGCATTCACCATACGTAAGTTTTATCTAAGCTCAGAGTAACACGCGTACCAGCAACATGAGTTGATATCATCTACCTACAGTTTTGTCGAATCTCCGGACTCCCGCTCCCCGCTGAACTGCCCCTCCGGGATATTAAAGACGGTGTGCACTTACCAGCAGGTCGATGCCCCCTTTTTCGAGGCTGCCCAGGCCTTTGGCGAGCAGGACGAGCGAAAAGATCTCTGTCTCGCAAATCTCAATGTCGCCCATACCCTCTATTCGCCGAAGGAGGGCTTGGTGGAGCTCCCAGAACTGGGGTGTTCTGGTCGGAAGATTCGCATTTGCTATCTTATAAGGTCTGTCGAGGCGAAGGAAGACCGCGCGTGGCCATGGCAGCTCCGACAGGCCGCTGTCTACCACTGGTTTGATGTTGAAACCGGGAGGAGCTAAAAGTTTTATTCGGTTTACCAATATTCTGTAGGTGTTTTGACACTTGGGTCGCCCCTTGAAAAGTAGCCCGGTGTTGCCTGATGGTAGACAATTTGCAGACAAGCGATGTTGTACACATGATACTGATGCCCTCATAGGTTGACACGCAGCTTTAGGTCCTTTTATCATACAATACTACCTACCTAGGTACCTATGATACATACTCGGTACTAAACCCTACTCAAAAAACTTAAAGCTATAGCCTGTATTGGTATTATCCCCCGGCACATTCGCCCGACTATACGTCGTCTTGCTCCACCACACAAAACTCCCCGTATACCACGCGCGATTCGCCCAGCTATACGGCGTGCCCTTGTCCACACCATGAAACATGAACGGAATCCTTTCCGTCCCGCTCGGACTCTTATTCACCTCGCCATCCACCAGCGCAAACGTATGGTGTCCCGGTCCATCAATAAACAGCGTCTGGTCCCACCCGCGCATCATCCGGTCCTGGTGCGACCCGAATAAACACCCGTTCGACTTGTACCAATCCCACACATACGTCGGGTCCCCGCCCTGCTTGAGCCGCAGGTCCGCAAGGCAGTACTTGTTGTCCCAGCTGCCATTAGCAGAGTAGACGATATGCAGCTGTCCGTCCGGGTCGACGATGGCCTGCGGCCCCTCGTTGATGCGCGGGTTGTCGCCCTGCTCCCACGGCTCGCGCGGCTGCGAGATGACGAACCGCTTGCCTATGGGTTTGGAAGGGCTGTCCATACGGCAGATGTACAGAGTCTGCTCGGAGTTCTTGGACTCGCTCTCCCACCCCGACCAGACGAACCACCCGCGCTCCTGGTAGACAAGAAAAGTCCCGTCGATCGCCCACTGATCATCCGGCAACGCCAGCTTCGTCTCGGCAGAGTACTTCCCCAGCGGCGAGTCCGCGCTGATGACGTACATGCGATGCGCGGCGTCGCGCCCAGACGAGAAGTGGATGAAGGTACGCCCCAGGTCGGTAGTCATGTCGGGCGCCCAGACATCGCCGCGCCCAGCGGTGTCGGACCAGACGCGCTCGCGCCGGACGCCGGACGCGCCGAGGCCTTCGAGGGTGGATGCGGAGCGCACCCAGACGGCGCCGCCGTCGGATTCGGCACTGTAGAAGACGTTGTTGACTTTGATGACGGTGGGGTCGGCGGCGTTGCTGCGGACTTTGGTCGCGGAGGCGGGGAAGGCGAGGAGGCAGAGGAGGAGGGCGAGCGCTGCTAGCACCCGTGCCAGAGAGGCGATGGGCCGGTGGCGGTATTCCATAGTTGCGTTGTGGATGGGTGAAGGGGGGGGGGGTTAGGTTCCGAGCGATGAGGAGGACTCGGACGTGATGGATAGTGGGAAGGGAGGATTGAGACGAGTGTAGAAGCTCAATTCATGCTCAACTTAGGAGGCCCCTTTTGCGCCCCAATAGAAATTCAAAAGGCCGTGAGGCCAGGTATAGGTGAGTTTTCTGGTGTATTTTTGGTCGAACCTGGATCCACAAAAGTCTGGGTGCGAGGGTGGAGAGCGTACGTGGAGAAGTCAATTGACAGAGTTTTGCGCAAGGTTTCCATCATCGCTGGTAGAAAAGGGGGAAGAGGGGCGTCATCGCCAAGCCAAGGCAGAAAGGTACGTCAAAGTTGGGTACAAGGCTGATTTTCAGGGGTAGGCTGGCCAAATAATGAAGGATTGAAGGCTTGGGCCCCTGAAATGGAAGATTACTCCGGCGATCGTGTAAGCAGCGTCGGCATCGGAAGCCGCTTCGGCGTGGTACCGTACCTGTGTGTTCAAAAAAGCTTGACCTCAAGTTTCGGCCCGCTTTCTGAATACGCCGAAGCGCAGGAGTATGCGGGCAAGTGCGAGCAAGTGCGAGAGCCGCTAGATTGATTGCATGAGCATTGAGACCTGTCCAACACGGCCACCGGCCGACGCCCTTCATAGGTGTTTAGTGGTCCAATGGCGATGCATGCCGCTTCGGGCGGCTAAAGCCCGCTTAGGGACTCAATCAACGGCACGCGACCATCACCTAGCAAAAGGCCATTCAGCTCTCGCCTACGCCAGGCAGCTGAATTAGGGAAAACTGGACGTATGGACGACAGCATCAGACCCCACAATAGGATTCAGATTATACTATGGTGTGGAGTTTTGCGGCTGGTCGATCGTTCGACTTCCTGGCACTTCCTTCCTGCATCCTTCGCAGGAGACTCTAGATGTCGCGTCCAGTTCTTCCGATATTACCATGTTTACTCGATACTTTGTAAACGAGCTATCTTTGTGGGGACCGCAGTGTGATGTCTCTGCTCTAAGTGTCTATGGCTGTTGCCATCGCCAGCCCCATCACAACATAGCGGTACATGTTTCACCCTGTGCCTCTTATGACCGCACAGCCCCACACGACCGAACTCAATGGATAGTGAATAGGATCTCGTATGTATAGACCTGACTACCAGACTCCACCACGGTAGAGTCGAGGCCGAGATGGCATCTCCTCGTCCTTGTGAACGGTCCAGCCTATGACGCCCAAGGCCGAGATTGAAGCATCAGCAATTAGAGTCTTATCAAAGAAATTGCGCGAGAAAGGCCCTTCATGCCATGTAGACAGTGGCAACAAAAAGATATAAAACCCCTCCAACCACCACCTCTTCCCATCTTCCATCCTCACCCTCATCACCACATCTCACACTCACATTCACATCCGAACCAACCAACCCACCAACCCAGCCCCCAAAACCCAACACATTCAAAATGCAGTTCTCAACCCTCCCCCTCCTGGCCCTCTTCGCCCTCGGCGCCATGGCCGCCCCCGCCGATGACCTCAGCGCCATCGAGGCCCGCGACGGAACCATCGAGGCCCGCGTCAACTGCAACCAGATCCTCCCCGCCTGCAACGGCGGCCACGTCGTCGGCCAGACCAACTGCCGCTGCAAGGGCCAGCACGAGCGCTGCGACTTGTGGACCTGCCCTGGGTCGGGACCTAATACTGTGAGTTTTCCTACTGAAGAGACCTAAAGGGATGGGTGAATGTGAAAGACACTAATCGTTCGGGATAGATGGTCTGTGGCCAGGACAGCACTGGGTGTGTCTGGATTTGAGAGGGAGATATGGACTCGGACTCGGACTGGAAGTTGGAGTGTGAAAACTTGAGATTGGAGTTTGAGAAGTAGAAAAGAGCGAGGGAGTATTAGCAACTGCTGCTGCTGCTGCTTTGCCGACTTGGAAAATTGAGCTTGTTCTGATAAGCTTGCCATGGTTCTGTGATATTCGGTGGTACTAGTGACTGTGGGGGGTAGGTGCTTAGGTATTGGACAGAATGCTGCCAACGGGATGCCATCGTGAAAAGGGACTAGATTTGGCGATGAGGGGGAATGGGAGGAGGGGAATGCTGAAAAATGAACATAGCAAATAGCAAGCCTAGTTTGCTTCATTTGTGTTGAAGAAGAGCGGGCAGGGAAGGATACTGGATTCTTGTGTACCTAGGGTTGGCGTCCATGTTCCTGTCGGCGTATTAGTTGCAAATTGGGAAGAGGATAGGTGAGGTGTGCAGACCTCCATGGCAGTGTATGCGACGGCTGGGAGCAGGACGTCATCGAAATTACTGTTGGACAGCTTGATTTCAGGGAAAGGATAATCCAAATATGTATCGTTGAAACCGCCGAGCCCCTTCGGAGTGAAGAATTAGAATCCTGACATCATGTCAGCAGTTTTGACGTTGGTCGGCGAGACCCAACATGAAAACAGCCCTGCTTCGGCTGCCTCAGGCTTCCCTAGCGGACCCAGGGATTGGTGCCTTATGCGAGTGTGCTTTGGATTAGAAAGTGCTTGGTCGCTGGGTGCAGAAGGATTCACGCTTCCTCAGAGGCGTTTTTTTTTACAAGTTCTCAAACCCGTGGTAGCCACCCAATCATGCCATGCCCCGTCATGACCAAAATTCAGCTTAGAGAATTTGTCAAGCGGCGCCCCGCGCCCGCCGAATCCCATTGGAGTCCGTCTATGCTTTGCCGATGCCAGGCAGCGATTTTGACGAAACAGCCGCCCAACAACGTTTTGAATTGTTACCCTGTTGTAAATTCCGCGGCCGGTCAGCTTGAGATGACAACATTTCCGAATCCTCCCAATTTAGTCTTCTGGCCACAGATTTTCCTTGGATTAAGCGCGCTGCTGGGAAAGCCAATGCAACGTCGTCTGTGGAGTTCATCGTTGTGTGAGACACAGTCTGTTGCCATATCCGGCCCTCTCACAACATCGAGGCACATGCCTCAGGGCCTGCAATCCCTGATTCACCGCCGCACATGGCCAGGACCTGTGACAAAAAGGACCTTGTATGGACCAAATTGTTTGCATCGAATCGCCCGAAACGGCATCTCGTAAAGATGTCAAGGTAAACCGCCTAGTATGCCTCAATGATGGTTAGCCGCCACCAAGTTCATTGGCCATGACGAAAAGGGGCAGCAAGATCATGGTGGAAGACAGACAAACTGACGGGTATATAAACACCCAAGAGGACGACGAGCATCCTCTTCTTCCCTCTCATCATCAACCCGCACACTCACACACTTCAACCACCACATCAACTCACCACCTTGACCATCAACACTTCAACCACCACAGCCACGACAACAACCACCCAAAACACCAACCCAACCCCCTCCTCGGCTCAAAATGCAGTTCTCCACCCTCCCCATGCTCGCCCTCTTCGCCATCGGCGCCCTCGCCGCTCCCTCTCCCGCCCCGGTCCAAGCCAGCCTCGAGGCCCGCGTCGACTGCAGCGTGATCTTGCCGGCCTGCTTCGGCGGCTCCGTCGTCGGCCAGACCAACTGTCGCTGCAGCGGCCAGAAGGAGACTTGTGATCTCTGGTCTTGCCCTGGTGAATTCAACAATGTGGTAAGTGCAGGGGTGAAGAAGAACAAGCAATAGGAAGAGGAATATGCTAATCGTTTTTGGGTAGATGGTCTGCGGACAGGCTGGGACTGGGTGTGTCTTCGTTTGAGGGGTATTTGAGTGAGGACGTGAGTCGATGATGGCCTTGAGTTTCCACCGATTTCACTGCTTTCGTGAGAGAGTTTGTCTAGATGGATGGGCGGAAAAGTGGTGCGCTGGAAGGAGGTGTCATTCAACAAATTTGAGGGTTCGAGGGGATTTGTGCGAGACAAAAACTTGAAAATTGAGCCGATTCTCTAGGTTCTTGAATAGCCACATTACTTGAATTTGTGATCGAGTGAGCTTTGGCATGGGGTGTGAATAGGCAGCTACCTACTTGGACTAACGGCCGGAACTGGACTTACATTGACCCCTCACCATTCGTGACGATTGGGCATCCATCTGCATAGCTACCACACGACTCAACGGTGCTTCTTCCCCCAGATACCTCCACAAAAGCCAGCCAACAATCTCCCACCATGAGCAACACCACTCCCACGCCAACTCTTTGTCAGGAATGTCTGGGGATTATATTCGACGATATAGCGGGCGATGCCTACGGCGCACCAACCTCCGCCACACCGTTCAAACGGATAGACACGTACCCCGACCTGCCAGCACTTAGTGCCTCAGCAAACGCAAGCTGCACTTTCTGTCAATATCTCTGCTTTCTCATCCGTGAAAAACTCCCACCGCGGCTTAGTAGCGCGTTGAAACCGGCAACGAATAGGCGTATCACTATAGAGCTTGCATCGCCGGCCTATGTGAGGCGATCAGAAGTTTCAGACTACTCACCTGACCTGGTCCCGGAGGTAGGCAATCATGAGGCAGATGGGCTTTACTGGCTTGAGCTAGTCTTGACATCGCCAGCCTGGCCTGGGATGTGGCGTGCTAGAGCAATGGTTTATCAGCATGAAGGCAACGGTAAGCTGCGTCAAAGTCCGGGACAGCACTTACTAACCGCAGCGAGGGGTAGAATCCGTTTCAAACTCGCTGGGAATCTCCCTACGGATACCCGCCAGCGATGTGCTTGACGAAGACTGCATCGGACGCCTCCAGGGATGGCTGCAAGCCTGCACCAGCGAGCACCCCAAATGCCGCGTTTCTGGTGCGAGAAAACTCCCTACAAGGCTAATCGACGTCGGGACGAGCAACAACTCGATCCCCCGGCTGGTCACAAGTTCATCTTTGCCGACGTCAACACCCTACATTGCACTCAGCTACTGCTGGGGCCCTCCGTCCGCAACCCAGCCCCAGCTCACCACCACCACCACTACTCTCGCCACCCACCAAGCAGGCATACCAACCACCATCATGCCAGCGACGCACCGCGACCTCGCCATGCTTGCGCGGCGTCTGGCCATACGTTATGTCTGGATCGATGCGCTGTGCATCATCCAAGACGATGCCGTCGATTGGGAGAACGAGGCAGCTTCCATGTTCGCCGTGTACCGCAACGCAGACCTCACTGTCGTCGCAGCCGCAGGGGACTCATGCCGCTCTGGTTTCCTTTCTCGATCTGCCACTGCAGTCGGCCCCTGTGCTATCGTTCCGTTCCGGCCGAAGAGAAACACGCATCAAGGGGGCGATGCTCCAGAGTCGGGCTCGTACCTCCTTTCGCACCTCGCTGAGCACCGCACCTGGGATGCCAACAACCCCGCGCACATGCATGGTTGTGCGTGGGCGAGCCGTGCGTGGACATTCCAAGAGGATATCATGTCCACTCGGGTGCTGTACTTCAGCGATGCGACGTCTTTCTTCCGGTGCCAGACGGAGCGGCGTCTCGAGCACAGCACGGCGGTGTACAGTAACGTGTACGGCTGGCACGATATGATCTCAAAGGGCAACCCCTTGACAACAACTGAGCGAAACAGCGGCCACTACACCCTCTGGCGAGCCCTGGTGAACGAATACGCGCGGCGCAGCCTGACAGTCGGCAATGATAAATTCCCAGCCATGTCTAGCCTCGCCCGCAGCTTTGCAAATGCGATTGGGGACGACGGCGAGTACTTCGCGGGGCTCTGGAAGGGCGATCTCGTGCGGGGGATGTTGTGGGCGTCGACGCACGATGTGTCCCCGCCTTCCGCGTGGCGGGCGCCGTCTTGGAGCTGGGCCTCGTGGCAGGGGGAACTCGGATGGGGCGAGGTGTATTCGCAGCCTGTCGTGTGCCGGTGCACCGTCCACGAGGTTGAGGTTGTACCCGCTGGGGCTGATCCGTTCGGGAGGCTCAAGGCGGGGCATATCATTCTTTCTGCGGCTTTGTATCCGGTGATGCTCCGCCCGGCGGATAGGTCGGATCAAGACGATGGTGATAGTTTCGCCGCAGATGTCATTATTGGCGGTGCGGTTGCGGCTCAGGCATCAATAGATTCCATCACTTCTTCAGGTCTGAAGATGGACGGAACATGGAAGCCAATTGACATGGGACCGGTTGTTGGCATGGTGGGTGTCTCGGCACTTTTTCTTGCGCTCACCTGCGCTTATTTGGGGGACGACGATGAGACCGGGGAGCTCAGGTACTCGGCACCGCTGTTCCCGGCGGGGATCCTCGTTGCTGAAGTTGAGGGCCAAACTGAAGGAACCGGCGTGCAGGTGTACAGGAGGGTCGGGGTTTTTTCGACTGAGACGTCAGAACAGGCGAGCTTGTGGATTGGCCGTTCGCACGTCCGGCTGGAAATCATCTGAGGAACCCGGCCATTTATTATCGTTGCTGTTGTTGGTCGTTGCTGTGGGGGTAGCTGTGCCCAAAGATGATGCGGCGATCGCCCGAGGCCCCGCAGATTGGCTGCAGCTCCCAGGCAGCATCGTACTAGATAGCAAAGAAAGTGCAACTACGAAGTATCGGCATTGATCCCGTCGTCGCTGCCGTTCATTCTGACTTTCTCCAACTTCCTCCACTGTGCAACATGTGGCTCATCAACACCACCACTCTCCGCCTCCAGGGGTTTACGACGCCCCCAAAGAGAAAATACGCCATTCTGTCCCATATGTGGGAAGATGAAGTCTCTTTCCAGGCCTGGGTTGACACCTGCTGCATCGACAAGTCCAGCAGCGCCGAATTGTCAGAAGTACGCAATTTCCTAACTCGTTCCATTGATTCCGCCGCTTACCCGGAACAAGGCGATCAACTCCATGTTCCAGTGGTACAAAGACTCCGCCGTGTGCTTCGTCTTCCTTTCGGACCTGTGGACTGGTGAAGGGTTTCATGCCGGCCTCCAGCGGTGCCGTTGGCTGACGAGGGGATGGACATTACAAGAACTCGTCGCCCCGCAGCATATCGAGTTCTTCGACGAGAGCTGGGAGTGTTGCGGCTCCAAACTCAAACACGTTCGTGTCTTGGAAGCTGTCACTGGAATCGATGCCGACGTGCTGCTCAATAGCTCCCGCTTACCTTCGGTTTCCGTCGCGAAACGTATGTCCTGGGCGTCGAAGAGAGAAACAACACGTGTCGAGGACCTTGCCTACTCGCTCATGGGCCTGTTCGACATCCACATGCCTCTAATTTATGGCGAGGGGATCAAGGCTTTCTCCAGGCTCCAGGAGGAGATCGCGAGACAGAACACCGACCTTTCGCTGTTTCTCTGGCAAGCTAGCCCTGACACAAAAGCTTCAAGAGTTTCGCGGTGCCTTTGCTCGCTCCCCATCTGAGTTTGCCAAGTGCGGGCAGATGGCGGTCCACCATCGGGCGGACTTTACAGAAAGAGAATTCACCGTTACCAACAAAGGGATACGAATCAAGGCCTCAAGAGCTCGCCACGCTAAAGCGCCCCAATACTTCATTTTCAGGACGAACATCACCGACTCTATTCAACCGCCAGTGAAAACCACTATCAAGAACCCAAAACTGGTATACCCGGTCACAATGGAATTCGAAGTTGAGGCTTGGTTCGGTATCTACCTTACGAAAACCGCCCGTGGATTTGTACGCGCCCAACCAGAAAAACTCTATGTTTCTGATAAGGAAGGAGAGGAGTCTGTAGGACTCTCCGGTCCCCAAAATGAGACCATCTACATTCTTAAAGATATCAGCGAATCCGAATCAATAAATGTTCGCAACCAAGACATTGGCTCGATTGGTCTTGGCGGATATAGAGGTACCAGTCACTGCATTATCGAAATGATTCAGCCGCTCGAGGCCTGGGATAGCAGTCGGCAGCGCATACTCAACGTCAACACACAGAGAAAGGCGAAGATCTTCGAGGCAGCCCCCTGGGCAGACATCAACGACATGGAAACGGACCGCAATTACATGGACGCATTCATAGGTCTAAAATTCACCTCCGCCAGTGGTGATCACCGACCTTTTCGCGTCCTCATAGCTTGTCGGTCGGGCACCAAGTCTGTTGTCTGGACCCGGAGCGAGGCGGTGCAAGATGAAGTTTCAACTACTCAAACCCGTCAATCTACCGAACTGCATATATTTCCCAGTCTTACCTTAACCAGTCGTATCTTTCGAGTCAGGTCGTTGAGGTCATCAAAGACCCCATCACACAAAAAACGGCTGTCGTGGAGATTAAACTGGCAGATGACATGGACGCCAGGGGCAACCAAAGTAGCATTCACGTCACTCAGTGGATGGCAGAGCAGATAGATGCCAGAATGGGTGGGACGCTGCAAGCTGAAGACCTCGCCATACGCCAGGGGTTTATCACACGCCTTCTCGACACTGATTAGTATCACGGTCACCAGCGCATCGAAGGAGAGCGGGCCAAGAACGTTTTTGGCCCAGTCACTCAACAGCCGGCGATCTCAACACAAAAAGCCGTGTAACGGTGACACACGCAACGGCCCAGGTGTCACTTCGTCAGAACCGTTCCGAACACAGTGCCGGGAAATGTATGTACACACACGAAAACGATTCCTCCGAAATATTGAGATCGAATCCGGTAACACGGCTTGCTGAAATGACCTAATGCCGGTACTTGGCCATCACCAAAACAGTAACTCTCTAAAATACAGCCTCAGGCTTTTCGATGCCCACCCTGCGCGCCTCTGCACCATCGATTTCAGAAAGCAGGGTCGATGCAGAAACAATCCAGGCTGACTGGCCACACCGTGAAGCCAACTGCCCAGATTACACGGCTTATCAGACATGGGGCTCTGTGGCATAGAATCGGGCCAATGGGGCGAAGTTCCCTGGATACAGCTGTGGTACTACTCGGCGACCGGGTCCGTAGGATGGCACCCCGATACCAAGGCAAAGCAAGAGAAAGGCTCCCTGTCCAGCCTCCAGCTCGTCCATTGCTTCTTCTCCTTCTCCATTTATCTGCCAGCTAATAGCGTCTGCGTCCAACATCCGATTCCACGCTATGAACCTCCCCAGAGAAGATGGAAGCGGAACCATAAGGGATCAGGTACACCTCCCGGATCTCCGAACTCCGCAACGACGGGGACGACAACAACCTCAGCAGCAGCAACACCCACGACGGGGACGCACCCCCCAGCAGCAACAGTCACAGTAATCGGCCCTCCCCCCATAGGCACCACCGGCCACCTTGAGCTCGACTGTCCCAGCCTCAACAACACCAAGAAACTCATCGGCCTCTCCTCCGGGTCGTCGACATTCACCATCATCTGCGGGGGCGACTACCTGGATCCCGAACTCGACATCCTCTCCACGGTTGCGTACTCGCTCGAGGATTGCCTCATGGCATGCGTGACGTATAATCTGAACCGGACGCATCATACGACCGGCCAGCGGTGTGCGGAGGTTGTTTTCAACTTGAGAATTTCTATGAAGGTGAAGGACAACTTTGGCACGTGCTTTCTGAAATATGACGCGTCGTCTTTCGCGGTAGGGAATGATATGGGCGTTGCTTCGGGGAGTTTGTGATGGCGAGGGGGCTGGGGGGTTTGTTTCGGGTAGGAGTTGGGGAGAGAGCTATGAGAGGTAATGTGTGGGCTAGAGGGAACCGGGAGGTTCATTGGCATCTGCCATGCAGAAGTGCTAGCAAGGAGGGGGACCACAGCTGCGGACGAAATGTGAGCGGGGCGCATTATGTGTTTATTTTCTGCGATGCTGAGGACCGATTCGTTTTTATGTCTGGAAATACTGAGAAACAGCTTGGTTTCCTGCGACGAATCTGGGCACACGAAATTTCCTTTTTCGAATGTAGTCCTTAGCTGGGGTGAGCTGTGGCTGATTTGTCCTGAGCTTCCCCTGATTCGTCCCTGAGCTAGGGTGATCCCCTACGCGGCTGCTGCACAGCGTCAGGCCCATTTTTCGTCCCCTAGGCTAAAGTTTCCTTTCGATGTCACCCGCAGTGTCCACATTTCTGGCATATACTGGTACATGTTAAGGGATAGCACGTGGCATCCTAGTCTAATCCCTAGGATAATACGTAGTATTCTAGTACCAAAATTGGGATAGTATTTAGTATACTAGTATATTAGGTAGGCTAGTACATAATAAACTCACACCTAGAATATACCAGTACATATGTACTGGCCTGGAGGATACTGGTACATGAAACACATATACGCGGATGCGGGGAAAGCACTGAGCAGTCAGGCAGGGCGTCTACTACACCAACATGAGAGACCAGATCGTCCACTGCGCGATGCTGTGGAAGCGCCAGTACAGGGCGTTCGCGGAGAACTGGAGGTACATCGACTCCGTCATTGCTAGCGAGGAGCACACATATCATTATGCAGACTACCTCATGGAGCTGACGGACGACCTGGACCATCCAGACTGGAGAACGGTGCCTATCAATGTCGATGTGAGATATGCGGCATATTATGATAGACAGGTGAGCATTGTGAAATGAAGGCAGCACAGTCTAGCCATGCATCCTACCGTTATTTTATAGTGGTACGCATGTAACTTAGTGCTAAGCAATCGCTTCCTCTAGTCCCAGATGCAGCACAGGCTCTCGATGTAGGAAGGAGTGCAACCATAATTCAGCGAGTGCAAGGTCCGGGGGACACGTTCTAGGACATCTTGGATCTTGTCTCAACTAGTACCGATAACACAACAACCCCCCCTCAGTGTCCATGACCTGATCCACCGCGACGTCCCCAGTGAAGCCGCCAAACATCAAGATATCCTCAAGGTTTGCCTCCCCTGACGAGTTGAACATGTGAGACCCCTAGTACTCCTGGGTTTTGGGCCGGTCTTGCTGCCACTTCCACCACAGGCTGTCGAGTTGTGCGTGATGGACAAAGAACAAGGGGTCTTGTGGGTAGCTGCGTTAGCTGTCATCCCCCATTTCAATTTCATCGATGATAGCGAAGAATAAGAAAGGACCCTTACCATTGGCGGCTGTCATGGCCATAAAATCCCCCTAATGGCCGGTGGAGGGTTTTATATAACACTAGCTCCACACCATGAATAAAAGTTCTCCTGTCGCACAATGCCACCTATCGTCTCGGGACGGTACGCTCGCCCGGGAAGAAGCCCCAAGGCATCTCCGCCCCGGAAGCCGCGGCAGAGGCAATGGCGAGCGAGAGTGTGGTTGCAGATGATGGGTCTCAGGTCGGCAAAGGGCCCGGTGGTGACGCATCGGCCGCCTCCAAGCCATTCGGGGCTGTTTGCGTCCCCATCGCCGCCGAATCCTGTGTCGTTGACGTCGAAGATGCCGGAGTTGGCCAGATTCATCCAGTCGAGCGTCCAGTCCCAGTACCTTGGTGCCTAGGTATTAGCGTCAATGTGCTTCGACTCTTGGCGTCATCGTCGGTGTGTGTGTTGCTGGGAAGACCTACGGGATTTGGCCGCGAAAAGCGCAGCGCTTCTTGAGCATCTTCTCAAAGGAGAAAAGCGTGTATCGGTGCCAGGGCAGAAAGCACGCCGAACGGTGACCTGTTGCATGCCACTATTAGTTAGGCGCCGGCACGCTAGACATGAAACCAGGCGATGAACACGCAGGGCATCCCTACACCATGCGCCAATGCCTCCATACAGGGATGCAAAGTCGTCAAAAACCGTTCTGTTCTGCGCCCACGAGGACGGCGTTCTGCTCGAATGAAGCCGCACCAAGAAGCCCTGACAGCGCGTCCAGCAACCCCGCTCCCATTTTGATTTGCTTTCCACACGACCTTTCCTCTAGTTTCCCACTCTCACGGGCGATTGTCACGATTCTCTTGCATCTTCCAGACGATAATCAGGACAGACTCCCTCGACACGCGAATTGGCACGCACTCCAACGGACGTGGGAGTCCTTTGTGGGGAACGCACTCATCGGGTTTCCGTAAGGTTTTTTGGTGGCGCGGGGTAAGGTTTGGCTGGTAAGGTTTAGTGGCAGGGGCAAGGTTTGCGTCGCGCGGGGCAAGCATAAACTTTCTGCTCTTTTAATTTTCGCCTCAATCCCAATCCATTCCTTCCCCAGTACCATCACAAACTGCAAAGATACTAGTTTCCGCTGTTCAAGTTGGTACGTATTGAAGCATTGCTTTTTTGCAACCAAGGCTTACCTACTTTGGCAGTCAGCTATCGCTCGCCATGGAGTCCGACCAGGCACCGCCCGCGGGCATCATCCAAGTCAACTTCGTCGGCAACTACTCCATCACTTGGGAGCCTCCGGTTGAACCGCAGCCATCGGGTTCTCAACTCTCTGAGTTGCAATCGGAAATGTTTGACTCGCAGCCCACCGTCTCTAATTCAGAGTTCCCATCGACAAATGCAGAGCTCAAGCGACAATTTATCGCTTATATCCAAGAGCGAATCCGCGGAGTGAATGGCGATTCCGACTCCGACGCCGATTTTTGCGACCCCAACATCGATCGGGGATGTTGGGTGAAAAACTACCACAGCTTGTTGGCTATCGTCCACGACCCAACTTCAGCCCTTGTCGCCACCGACATCACGCGACTTAGGTTCTACATGAAAGCTCAAAATGTCGAATTCCTTGAAGATGCCTTCAATCAACTCTGCATCGAGTACGGCCTCGCCATCGATAAGCTGGGAAAGCTCTGGAACGAGAAAAACAAGCGAGATGCTGCGTATGCTGAGGGAGGCAGCGGGGATGTTGATGATGCAGGCCAAAGCAATGAAGAGGAATCTTCGGGTCCCGCAAAGCGACGCAAGGTCGCAACCGCAACATCATCACGCAGCAAGGCAGATCGGGATGCCCAAAACATCGTCCCTGGCTGGTACAACAAGATGTGCGTTCTTACTGGCGGCACATTCCCTTTGGAAGCAGCTCACATCATTGATGTTCGCGTCACAAAGAAGCTAAAAGCGGATGGGGATGCTATTGAGATTTGGGATATGTTACGGAATTTCTGGTCTGTCGAGCGGCTCAAGTCTCTTATGGTCGCGGGGAATGAGAAGTGCAATATCCTCCCTCTGCGGATTGAGGTTTATAAACTTTGGGATGGCCACCGGTTTGCCCTTCGACCTCTAGAGCACCCCACAGACTCGACCCATCGGCTCTACCTGCAAGTAGTGTGGCTTAAAGACATTACCACGGACGGCAACCTCGTCCACAGTCCATGGGATCACCAAAAGGGCACCATCACCGATTTCCGACGTGGCAGTAACAACAGCCATGTCTTTCCCGCTATTCAACACGGGGATGTCTATGAGCTTGTCACAGCAAACGAGGCGACACACCCGTTGCCAAGCATGCACTTTCTGCGACTCCGATATGCCGTCCAAAAATTGCTCGCCGGTATGCTGGCTGGTGGGGCGCTGAAGGACATCTTCCGCGGCCCGCCACCGAGTGCCAAAGTCCCCGTTCGTGATGAAGTGCATATGCCTGGCGATTGGGACATGCTCATCCGGTCGGCACAAGAAGAAGGTGTGCTCAGTGTGGAGGCCGCGAAGCGATGGAGGCGTTATGTTTTAGAGGACGCTTACCAAGATTACCGGGCATGGGTAAAGCAGGACGCTGAGTGGAGAGCTGAAAGGAAGATTCTAGACCGGGGCAAAGAAGTAGAGGACAGAGGGTCAGGCAGTTAGGACCCCCCTGCTCCAACCCTCCTTCATCCCCCGGCTCAGACAAGCAGTGATGACCTCGGCAGCAAGGCTACGTGTGGAGCTCAATCTGCTACCACTGATGACAAAATTACTACCGGCGCTCCCCGGGCAGAACCTAGCGACGCAGATCCTAAGAAGCACCTACTGACATCCGAGAAAGAAGAAGAGATCGGGGAGATTCGGAATATCAGGAAGAAGCTGTCAAGGCTAAGCCTCGCATCAGCAAAAGTTGAGGAATGGGGGAAAAAGTCGATTAGAGGAACAGCCTCCATTGCTAAGAAGGGTGGTGAGAAGGTGAAAACTCTCTTTAAGAGCTGAAGAGAAGTAAAAGGTGTCATTTTGTAAGATGAGCAAGAGTTGGTAGTTATTATTGTAGTTATTATATATTTTTTCGCAAACAATAGCCTCTACGTCTCCTTGAGCACAGTCCTATCCATCTTAACGGGCGCTCTCCGACCATGTTGTGACACGAGGGCTAACCCGACGGTATGAAACTCGGTCTAAGAGTTATGGCTAGCCTGCATGACAAACTTCAAGCGCTATGTAATGGTCCATTCTGTTCTGTTTCCTCCTCTGCAGCGCCTATTGTAACACCCAGAAGGTGGTGTGGTCCGCGCAGCTGAGCCAGGATGGCTAGCGCCTGGCTAGTGGCAACTTTGAGCCACACCAGCTGAACTGACTACGGTCAGTTCATGTAATGAAATACCCCTGGCACTGTCAGAAACTACCTACTGCGCCAAAAAGCGGGGAACTCAATTACTATACCACGAGCACTCTATATTATACAAAATATAGACAGCGAAAGCACTCTATTTGTCTTTGTGCTACAAAATGCTCATCATCACCATTATTGTCAGAAATAAGGTGTGGCCAGGAGAGCTGAAAAGAAGCCCATGGAAGCTGAGCTGACGTAGTCAGTTCAGCTGGCCATGGACACCATTTGCCACCGACTTTGCCACCACGCAGTACTATAATAGGAGGTCTCTGGCGAAGCTAGAGAGCGAGAACAAGCAATTCAATTCAAGCAGTTGCAACCCCAATTCATTCCAGTGTGCAATGGTTTTCTGACAATTATGTCCACCCATGCATCCCACCTCCAAGTCGTCCCATGATTACTGGTTAACCTTGATATAAGCCTAGGAACTGCACCAGAGGTCCCCGAGCGGCGACTTCAGAAGTATGTCTAAAGGGATTCGAGCGGAAATCTGTCAATAAGAGCCGGTAGCAGGGAACCGAGGACGGAGGGGAGAGACAGTACGGAGTTGAGGATCAAGGATAGGATGCGAAAGAGAAACGTCGGTTGTTGAGAAGGGCTCGAAGACGGTCGGAGGACGGTTAGAATGCGGCTGGAGAACGGCTCGCAGAAGAGGATCAACATGGAGCTAATCCTGTGAAGCGAGTCAAGTGGAGCTGGGCCCTCTGGCGAGACGACGAAGCACGAGATCGAATGCAAGAAGGGGGACTCATAGAAGCAGTTCGTCTTGGCTCCCCCGGTCAAGGGTACTGAACCCCAGCACCACGGTAAGGTGCGAGCTGGTCGCTGGGGGGGCCTCTCTTGCGAGAGACCCCCACCACTCCTCGGGGTAGTGTCCTAGTTTTAGGCCTATCTATATGCTAGGGCCAAAGTTTGGACACTAAGGACCACATTGTTATCATGGTATTGCCACAAACAGACAGCGCCCGTTTCTTGTTGGATAACCCTAGCTCTTCGTCCCCCCACTTCACAGCGATGGCTAGTCATGGTCCCTAATATAGGCCATCAATGTCTTCGGCCTTCCGTACGAGTAAGCTCGGCAGCATCTCAGGGCCAACACATCTGGTGCACTACATTGGTTTCAAGTACACCCTATAAGATACACGCTAAGCGAATTGTAGGACGCGCCTTTTTTAGGCGCGATATTGTGGAGGATATCGTTATTATCTAGGTCTTAAGACCGTATGGTTCCTCACGTTAGTATTACATTGTTCATTTGTGTCCTACTGTTTAGATCCCCCTCTGTGCATTATAGTGACAGCGACCTACAGTGACAGTGTACCCTTGTCTAGGAGTGCTAGCTCAAGAAGCCGTCTTTGGATCACCCTTCAAGGTTTGGCGTCCTGCCATACGCTCTGTCTTATCTTGTCCGGACCCCCCCTCGGGCCCTCGTCAAGAGCAGGTCGTAACACCTGCCTCCGCATCAGCTTGTCAGTAAGTGATCGACCCCGCTTCCCCTATATCTAGTGGCACACAAGGACATGGGACGAACCTTCTCAGCAACTGTATATACCGTGGCACTCAAATGCGCACTCGGCAGGATGGGAAACACCCCAGCGTTGACAATTCGCCTATACTCACATCACCAGTGTCAGCAATTCCATTTTACACCTCTTAATTTCCCCCATTAGGATGGCACTCACAACCCAACCCCCCCATAACCCCTCAAATCGCCACCCATAACCCCTCCCTATTCCCTAGGCATCATAACAGTCGTACAATAAGGATGTATATACGACTGTGTTATGTCACGGCCTGCTCCTGGTACACCGTGGTGACTAAGGTAAAGACAGATCGTAGTAGCGGACAAGGTCCCAGACCAAGGCCAATTGCTATAAGTAATAGGGGTAAGATGACTGAATAAAGGCTAGCGTAACTCTCGGGGGCAGTACACTGTTAAGCAAGTCGTAGACTTAAAGGTTCTAAACAATAAGTCTCGTTAAACATTGTAATTACTAGCGTGAGGAACTAAGAAGGTCCCTCACTTGTCAGGGGCACGACAATGGTATCTATATTATAAGAGTCCTCCTAGGGACCCGGGCTCTTTGGACCTGAAACCAGGTCCGTCCAAGCCGGGTCCTCCGTTACTGGTTCTTTCGTGGACCCGAGGCCCTAGGACCCGAAGCCGGGTCCTCGGAGCCCGGGTCCGTCCTTATTAGTCCGACAGGGCTTTGTGGGTCGTTACACCCTGGGCCCAATGATTAGCTAAGTACAGTTGGTTCGTGCTCCCTCCTTAGGTCATGACACTTAGGTAAAATAACGAAGAATAACAACAACGAATTCTACTACTAATCTTTTTACTATCACGTGACCTCGCAACAGTAATAAGGGGTAAGATGACTGAACAAGGGCTAGTACAACTCTTAAGACGGTACACTATTAAGCAGGTTGTAGATCCAGAGGTCTCAGACAAATAAATCCCAAGTGCAAGTGATGCGGCTTGAACGATGTATTACTAATGTGAGGAACCACAAGGTCCCTCACTCCATCACAGGTACAATGATAGTATTTATACTGCTCCATGGTCCCGGTAACTTGGCACCTGGTCTTTTACTCTGTGTTCTTAGCAACCGAGCGACAGCAATTTGCTCTGTCGTTCCTTCTTGATCTGTCCAGAGCATGCCAAGCCCCACAGAGCATTCCGTGTCTCACCCTGTCGTCACACGCTCCCCACACTGTGCTTTCCAGTCCGGGCCGGCCTACTGGGCGACCTGCAGGTCGTCACAGCTAACCGTAAGCGCCCTGAACTGGTGAGAGGAACAACAAGCCTCTGCTGAAAAGACAAAAGGGGATTAGCGTCAGGGGCTGTGCAGAGGCCATGCAGCGGTTCTTGTTTCAGGCAGCAGCGGACTTCTCAGCTTCACGACAACGACAAAACAACAACGAAATCGAAAAACCATTATACCCATCGGCCAACGGTATTAGATCTGACACCAAGCTTTGCTGCAGAGGCTTTTCTTTCTTTCTTTCCCCTGTCTATCCTTGTCATCGCCTTAATTTATTGGGATGAACTTCACCATAAGCGCACCAGAGGGCACCACAAACCACGGCAACCCAAAGTTGATATGCACCCCTACACAATGGTACGACATTATTGTCTTCTTCCTCGCTAACTATGCCGCGCACGCCGCAACTGCTGTTCCCTTAGCTGGTCAGGGCCCGGTCAGCGCCAGTTACGCCGTTTTCCACGCCCTCATGTTCCCCAGCAACGCCATTTTGCGGGCCACCGAAGCCATCGCACGCCGCGCCGCAACTGAGACGGAGAACCCATTGAAACGTGCCGCCCGTGCTGGCGCGCTCTGCATGGTTATAAAGAAACCTGAAACGGGAATCTGGGCAAAACGCCTGAGGAAAATTCGGAAACACTACCAGCCCGTACAAGATGCGGAGTCCGGAAACAGCACCACTGCTTAGGAGGATCTGACCCCGGCTGATGGCTCCTCATCTCATCAACAAAAGACTCCCGGCGAGTACAAAGGAGATATCGCCTCTGCTGTCGAATGCATGGACGAGGGGAGCATCGGCTGCTGGTGGGAAGCACCACAAGGCTACCAACCCGTCACCGACGGCTCGCAGGTCCATGGTGAATACTGGTTGCACCAGAAATACTATCTGGCCGTAGTCCCTCCTAACGCCGAACTCAGCCTCCTCTCTGACACGGCGGACGGTGGAGCCGAGCTGACTGACGACCCTTCGCTTATCCACTCCGAGGCGATGCTCTCGTTGACACATAACCTCCTGAAGCTATGCATAAGTTTGGTCCAAGCCATGTGGGCTGTCGCCACTGTCTATCGCGCACGGGGGAACCAGATCGACCAGTACGGATATGCCGCCTTCGGGCTGACTGTGGTCCCTTACGCTCTTATGTCCATTCTCAACACGGTAGCCAACATGCTCACGCCAGAATATCCAGCCCTATTTGTCATTCGAACGCCGACGATGTTGGAGGCAGAGTGCGAAGGAAAGGCCTTATTTACTGGCGCCATTAGTGTAGAGCTGCAGGAAATCAACATCAATGCGCTTCCGTCCCGCGGGTTTTGGAACAGACTGGGCCAGAAGCTAGACCGCAAATTCCTCAACAAAGGCGATGCCGAGGTTGTACGTGGCTCTGTCACGGTTACGGGCTTCTTCATCAGCTTAATCCCGCTTATCGTTGTCGGATGCATCTCTGACTTTCAGAAAGGGAACAGCACCGCGGTAGAGAGGGGCTTTACCATGTCCTGGCTTGTCACCGGCACGCTTTTGGCCATGGTCCCTGGACTGGCGGATTTGAGCGATGGTGTTGGCTTAATCATGAGTGACAGCAGCAAAGACGCAACGTTGCGGAAAAACTCTTGGGAAGCAGCTTTACGTACCGCATGGGCCTTTCTTTTCTTCTGCATTGGTGTTCTTCTTGTTACTGGCATTCCTGCCGTGGGTGGAATGGTCGTGGTAGGAAAAATGATTTCTAACTATGGGGTCTGTACCTTACTTTAGAGATAGTAGCCTTCACTTTGCCGTGCTTCTCCCTGCTTCTTTCCCTAAGGCAAATATATCACGGGGGCCTTTAAAGACTAGTTATTTTACTAGGCTTCAATTAACTGGCTCAGGCTCAATTTCGCTTTTTATCTTAGTTCCTGTAAGAACCAAGCGTCTAGAAGCTGTCACGGCACTGTGGTGGGTGCTGTGTGCACACGTACCTTGATCCTTAAGAATGCATACGGTGCAGTTCTCCTGACTGCATAACGTTCTACTCTTAGTAGTGTAGCGGTATGAGCAATGCATTCTTCGTGCTGTCACATAAGTTATTGAAAACACTACACATTAGAATTTTTGAAATAAAAGGGGCTTACAAGGTTGTAAAGGCTTATTAAATTAGTTTTTTATAGTTCTAGCTTATAGCTAGAATCTTTTTTTTTTCTAATAACATTTGGTCAAATAAATCGATTTTACTATCGTGATATTATTATTATCACAACCCAGGTCGTGACCCAGTGAAGGGAGCACGGACCACCAGGTAATAACCAATCCCAGACCTCAAGGTGGGGCGAACCCCGCCCCGGCGCCTCGACTGGTCACGTCTGTCCCAGGCTGCTTGGCGACCCGGGACCAGCACGTCCCGGGCCGGGGAGGCTTCGGGACAGGAAGACCACTATATAGTATAAATACCATTATCGTGCCCATGATGGGTGAGGGACCTCTTAGTTCCTCACGTTAGTAATATATTATTCAGTGAGACTTATTATTTGGAACCTCTAAGTCTACGACTTGCTTAACAGTGTACTGCCCCCGAGAGTTACGCTAGCCTTTATTCAGCTATCTTGCCCCGATTACCTTATAGTAATTGGCCTTAGTCTAGGATCTTGTCCGCTACTACGATCTGTCTTTAAGCCTATCCCAAGCCCTCCACGAAGCCGTCGTCATGAGCCGAAGCCCCTGTGCCAGGCCCTACTCAGAACACCACGGAATCCGAACCGTTTATCTACAAGGCCCCATTCTGGACAAAGGTGGCGCTCCGCTTGGCAAAAAAGCCCTTTAGCCCTTCTTTGTTGATTGCTACAGAGCCCAAGCCGCCAAAGAAGCGCGCTGCAGAGGCTGGTGCCGTTAAAGATTTGGTGGGAGAAGAGGGTTTAGTCTCTGAGCCGCCTGTGGAGAAGACTAGGGCCGCCCGCATCGTCCATTTGCCAAAGAGGTTCAGGGAGTAAGCAAGATGGGTATGGGGAGTTATTTTCTAGCTTTCTAGTCTTGAAGTTAGTTATTTCTTGCTCTCTAGGCCTCTCTTGTCATGGTAGATTGTGGAATACTATCTGTTTTACCTGTAGAGCTACCGCAAAGTCGGATTGCGCGGTGGTGTTGAGAATGGTGGTTGTTTGTTGGACCTGGAGGCAATGCATGCATACAAGAATTTCCCTAACCCTGGTTCAGGGTGTAGGGGGTGCCCCGGTAACAAAAGATGGAGTGCCCCTCGGTTGAAGCCGCAGCGAAAAAGCTGTGGATTATTCATAACTCTATTTATTTTCCTTCATGCCGCCTGCACCGCTGTAGTGCCGACAAATACTACCAAGACCGCCGCATAAGTTGCCGTCGAAACTAATGTCTCAATATTCGACACCTTCACCACCAGAGAAACAGCCAAGGCAAAGATCAAGATAGCAGACGACACTGTGATCAAGCTCTTATTCTGGGATGGCTCAATGCTCATAATGAGCATCGGTATAACCAAAAACAATCCGCCTATCAGTGCGATGATGAAACGGACGAGGCGATCCACGTGGCCAGATACTTCTTTCGGCTTTTGGCCCTCCGTGTACTCTTTTTTTCGTTCCTCTTTCTCGTGCTTTGAGAAAGCGAGACTCGAAGGGAGGCTGGTCATAAGGGATCTTCGCAGAGGATCAATACGCTCTTGGTTCTCTCTGAACCAACAGTAGTCTACCAATTGTTAGATTTAGCCCGCCGATAGGCTTTCGTTAGCGTTCGGCAGAGGCTAGTGACGAACTGAGCGAGATTTTTTTTATCACCATAATCTCTCAGAGTTTTGCTCAACTCATCCAATTGATCTTGCTCGGTTTTTCCATCTCGCTGGATCTGACTCTTCATATGTGATAGCTTGACCGTATATTGTGTTAGATTGAGTCGATGAAGAAATTCGAACCGCAAAAAGTGGAACTCCTCTTCGTCTTCGAGAGATCGATGGACGTATTGAGTAATATTGTCGTCATCAGATTTCGAGGTCATTTTCTTCATCTCCATTCTTGTTGATCTTTGACAGAATCAATGGTTCTTGGAGCGGGCCAAAGTCGGGGTCTGGACTTCTTGAAATGCATGTGAAAAAGCAAAGAAAAAGGCACCCTTGCGGTTTGGCGTCGGGCTGTGCACACTAATCTGGGTAACGAACACCGACTTTGTGCGTGGCATGCTTGTGCGGTGGTGTCCGTGCTACAAAAGCCTCTCATTCCCATTCGGTGTGATGATGTGATGAGAACGCCTAGGTGAGGTGCGGCTGAACGAGTTGAGCCTTCGAGGCACACCAGTTTTCACGCGGCCAATGAAACTCTGGTAAGGATGCCCATCAACGCCTTTTCACTTCGGAGGCAACCAAGCTAGAAAACACTTATGCCAATGTAGATGGATGCATTAGGTTGTCAGTCTTCTTTACTTGCGCG
>Ga0247780_1000153_pt1 | contig 67464 bp, 76 predicted proteins | sample UWRJL079202R5_FD_179927 | JGI IMG/M metagenome (GOLD analysis project Ga0247780, IMG submission 179927) | Plant litter microbial communities from Arlington Agricultural Research Station in Wisconsin, United States - UWRJ-L079-202R-5 | ecosystem: Environmental > Terrestrial > Plant litter >...
TCCACCTCCCACCCGCAACCCTCGCCTCAGTAATCACCACCCTCACCACCCTCCTCACCGCCGCCCGCACCACCAACACCCCCATCATCTACGCCCAAACGCTCTACACCCGCCCCTCCTCTCAGACGCCGGCCTCCCCGCGCTCAAACTCTCCCCTTCAGTCGCCAAACTCTTCCACTCCTCCTCGGAGTTCTCCCAACCCCTTCCGCAGGGGAATACTCCGCCCTCCTCCCCCAGCCAAACGACCTCCGACTGAACAAGAAATACCCCTCCCCCTTCTTCGGGACGAACCTCGCGACGCAGCTGGCGGCAATGGGCGTGGATACCGTCGTGATAGCGGGATTCTTGACGAGCGGGAGTGTGCGTGTCGCGGCGCTGGATGCGATGCAGGCGGGGTTTCGGCCGATGGTGGTGGGTGGGGGGTGTACGGATCCGGGAAGGGAGACGCACTGGGCGAATTCGATGGATGTTGCGGCGAAGTATGGGGATGTGGTTGAGGTGGGGGGGTGGGCGTGGATCTTGGGGATCGTTTTGTGTAATCATCACCTCAGTGTGTAAGGTATGAAGAAGCTAAAGCGAAGGAGTCGACGTGGCGTTTGGACCACTCTTAACATGTAAAGGGTAGACCTCCGAGTCAGAATACAAAATCAGCGACGATGAGCAAATGAGTTCGAATTGCCAAACAATGCGAGCCCTCTCATCCAATGTGTCCACTCAGGTGAGCTCGTGCTGGAGACGGGAGCAGTGCATTCGACCACCCCATGGCCTGAAACTCGGGGCCTTTCTCGTGAATCATAGGTTACGCTGACATGCTTGAAGCATCTGATGTACGTGAAGCAAAGATTGAAGTCCAAGCACGTCCTGCACTTGTATGACTCGTCTTTTCCCATCATGTGCCTGCATATGAGATCAATATAAGACCTTATGAGTAGTAACTTGAACCATGAAAAAAGAATAGCTTTCATCTTAACAACACGAGATGTCCAAGAAATGCGTCACTCGCTTGAAAGGTAAGTTTTGTGCTGGCGGTTGTCGCCTGTATACCCAGGCAGGTTTTCTTCCCAAGTGAGAATCCGAGTATTCAGGGGAGACAATGACATCAACCCGGAGGCAGCTCCTCACTGAATCATTGACCATTCAGAGACCGAAAGCTCTCCTTCCTTTGTCTAAAGGTGCGACCTGTAGGCCACCAAGCGCTCAATGCATTTGTCTCTCCACCGCGACCAGACTTAACAACACAAGACAGCAGCCACTCAGACCACAGTCAACCTTCAACTACCTTACCAGTATTCCACATAGCCATACTCAGTCTCACCTGGTACCAGGTACGCTTGCCCCGCAACGCTGATAAGGCTACCTAACTGTGAAGTATAAATGGGTATCGACCTGCCACCACTTCCCTTCCTCTACCTAGGTGCCTCACAACCCCTACACCCGCAAGCCGACCGACAGGTCTTCCAACACCAAGCTGCCAAAATGGCGAGCCGGTCTAGAGATCACCCGTGCGAATACTGCTCTGCGAGGATTGACCGCGCTTTGAGATACTGTTCCTTTCACCAAAACCAAATCGATGACATGAAGAGAATGGGCCGCTCCGAAAAGAACGCCTGCAGCACATGCAACCAAAATTCCTGCACCTGTTCTGCAAATGGAGGTGCAGCTGGGGGTGGCGGGAGCCAAACGACAAATAGACATCGTTAGGCTATGCTGTGACAGGTGCATACCTGATGGAGGGGGATATTGAGGACGGCGGGCTAGATCCACGCAGGGATTGATAGCATACAGGCAACACTGCCTGGGACAGATTCCTAGGTATTTTCAGTACTCACTTCATCACTTTTGATAGCGAAGAATTCAGTTCAGGTCTTGATTTCAAAATCGGTGGGCAGTCAAACATGACATCCCTTGTATCCTTTGCCACATCAACAATGTTATAAAGGGCGCCGACCTTTGAGTGGGATGCGATGGCTATTTCGAGGCTATCAAAGGGAAATCCGCCTTCAGGTGTTTATCTTGCAACAAGGGAATTCCTATACTCTGTCTTGTGTGCAGGATACGCCCTGCTAGATCTTACGGGGGGTAAGAAGGGGGGGGGTGCGGACGGAGAGCCGGCTGGAGACGGGGGAGAATAGGGATTGACGTGCTGCATGTGCGATAGAAACGTACTTCATCACGCTTAATGACGAAGAATTCAATCAAGATCTTGATTTCAAATTGGGCAGTCAAGGAAACACCCCCAATGTTGAGTCCGCGTGACTCTTCTAGTATCTTCGGCGTGAATAACCCAGTGTCTACAGAGGTAACCTACCTTACCTAGTATCCGTATACTATGACAATAGCCTGAATACCTACCTACGTCGGTATTTACTAAACACGGCCAGTATGATTCGGCTCAACATAAATTCTACAAATCCATCCAAGCATTCCAGAATTACCACAACCTAAGTCAGGAGCCCAGTGTGATTCACGTCCAACACTTTTATGACTGCATTTTCTCATCATGTGCCTGCATATGGGATCAGATAGGAGACCTCATAATCGGCAGCCTTGACAAGAAGGCCGAGTTCCATCTTAACGCCCAACGAATACGTTACTTACTTGAAATCGACGTCTCGTGGCCACGTTTGTTGCCTGTATATCCAGGAAGTAATCCTTTTTACAAAGGTATATAGGTGAGGCCTATAGCCCACCAAGCGACCTCCCCTTCCATACCTCTCCACTACACTCATCGACATCACCTCAGCCATCGGCCAATGGCTCACAGTTCCCAGTGAGCCACCAACCCTAGTGCTCAAAGCACAGCCCGCTACGCACGCGCGAGCCAACCCACACATCTTTCAATACCACCCTACCTGCCAGAATGGGCAAAAAGTACTCCAAATGCATAAAGTGCGCTGTCAACTTGACGAAAAACGGAAAACCCAGCTTTAAAGCGAGATGCGACAAGTGCGCCAAGGAGTACCAGAAGGAACAGAACAGGGACAGGCGCATGAAGGATCACTACGGTAGGTGCGCAAAGTGCGATAAACCTGGAACGACTTGCACCTGTTCTATACCCGCCTTTCCCTGCATCGGCGGTTGCAAAGACGCTAGAGGCACTGCGGTCAAGGTGACAGTGCCAAGGACGCGTTGCGCCAACTGTCTGCGTTTGGGCGGCCAAATCCTGAGCTGTCCGAAGTGCAACTTCTTCATGCTTAGCCCCGATATGTGCCCTCGTTGCGACCAACCGCCCCCGCCACCCCCGCCGCCCCCGAAAAAATGCGATTCTTGCGACGCGCGTAGCCCCGAGACAGCGCGGGATGCGATAGAGGGCGCCCTGCCACCTCTCTGCCGGGAATGCACCAACGATCTGTTGCAAGGCGGGACATACTGTACTCGTTGCAAGAGCGCGGCCATAATTCCGGTGGGCCGCGAGTGCGCGGATATTCGGTGCGCGAGATGCCCGGAAGAAACGTGTAGGAGGTACTTGGATTCTGTGACCACAGAAGTTGATTTTCCTTACTGCAGCAAGGATCACCGCCACAAGGATATCTACGGCGCCTGAGCACGGGTTACTATACGTGCGAAGAGTAATGCGGATATGAACGGAGAGTCGGCCGGGAACAAGGGGAATACGGAAAGGCTGCAACAGGTGCACATGGAGGGGGACACGGTGGACGGCGGGCCGGATCCACACAGGGACTGCATACGGGTGATGCTACCTACAGGTAACGAAGTATTCTTAGTGAGGCACTCACTTCATCATGATTCATAGCAAAGCATAAGTATTAAATCTTGTTTCTTAAATATCTTCTTAGGTGCTCAATATGTCCAACCCGGCTGGAAATACGCACTTGACAGAGCCTCAACAAACGGGATAGCGCTGTAGGAATGCGGTGTCCCTGGCATGTTTCCCCAGAATGGGTTGTGCACTGGTGGAGGAAAGTCGACAACAGTTGGGCTGGAAATTGCCGCTGGCTGTGTGTCGGTTGGCAGCGATGATCCTAGCGGGCGTATGTCGCGGCTGAGCGCATCCAGGGGCTGGTCCAGGGCCAAAGCCTCTCTGAGCACCCTCGACCACTGCGAAGCAGTCGACCACTTGTCCTCAAACATGGACAGAACCTCAAGTGATCGGTGGAGAATAGTCTCGGCCGAAGGATTATAGGCAGAGTTGAATCCCGGGCATAGCCCAGGCCACTTGTGCAAGTGGGATGCAAGCGATCCGCAGATGTAGATGCAGAAGGCCAACATGGCCGGGAAGCCGTCCTCTTCTGACCGTAGCAAGAGCCACATGTTGACGGCCTCGTACAAGGACCATGCGTTTCGAAAGAGCTCGAGGGACATTTGCTCCCAGAACCCCGGTGGTGCGAGTGCCTCGGCCCCTGTGCTCGAGGATTGCAGAGGCCGCGTTGCAGATCGGAATACATGATCCATGTATGCCCTTCTCAAGACGATGTTGTTGAGCCGGGTGATGGTGACGATGGAGAGGTAGGCGAGGTCGACGTGCTCGGCTTTGTACCCGCGGAGGTTCCATGCTGACCACTTGTGCTCGCGCGGGATGTTGTCTTCCCACGACGACACCCTCATTGCGGTGCACATGTAATGTGAATTTGGCTGCCATGGCTCAGGGTCGATGCCGGTCTGGCCATCTCGCGATGCATCTCGGGCAATGGCACCCCACAAGTCGTGGGCCTGGACAAGTGTTGCGAATAAGGACCGGTCCGGCAGACGCTCCAAGGAGCCATCCTTTAGTGCTGGTATGGTTCCCGAGAGCGCAGCTCGGTAGCGAGGATGTCTCCCAAAGGCAAAGTCGCTTTCGTTACAGGGTAAGAGAGCCGTGATGTCTGACTTGGAAAAAGAGAGTGGCAGGTGCTGCTGGGCGTAAAGATTGTCGTGGCTTTGTATCACCCAAAACGTCCGACGAGCACGCTCTGCATCGACAACCTGGTCTGCCGACGCATCTGCTGGAAGTTGGTACGTCTCTTCGCGGTGTAGACGAAGGACCGCCGCCATGCCGAGCAAGAAGAATGCCTGCGCATTCTCAAGACTGGTGTTCCACATCTCCTCGGCAATCAGGATGTGTGCGACGTCCAGAAAGAACTCGGACGCGTTTTTACACCCTTGGAATCTCTCGCACAGCTCAGGGGTAAATCGGGCTGAGATTCCAAGGATGCTGAGGAGTAAGAACACATTGACAGACTCTCTATTCGTCTCCATCTGCTCCAGGAACAGGGACTTAGGAATGAAGCCTGAGCATCCGTCAGTACTAGAATTCAGCGGAACATACCAGAATCCAAAGCAACTTACCAATCTGGAGACATGTTGTGAGGAAGACTTTACAGCCCGAGATGAGCTCTTCGTGTGGAGGGAGGTGACTCCAGATGTTATCTGGCGAAGATCTGTGCGACCTTCGTGGGACAGTTGGGGACAGGTCGTGACTTTGTAACTCCATATCATCTCTTAGTTCGGTGGACTCTCGCTCCCCGATCGTCGTCGTCGTCGACGTCGCAACGGAACCTCTTCTTGACACCGCAAGATCGAGATCTGCATGTGTCACGCGCTTGACGCGGAACTATTGTGACCTGTTAAGAAGAAGCAAGCCAGACGAAACCAGTGGAATTCTCACACGTCTGTCATTTGCATCGCCACGATCGGAAAATGAGCTGATGGATGGAATCAGTCGTAATAACCCACAAAAGGTGGCTTCAAGGCTTTGTGTCCATACCTAGGTATCCAACGTACCAGTATTCAGAGATGTTAGAGCCCGCACGTCGGCATGGCTCGCAGGGACTTTGGCCGTTCTCGTGGATGCATTTTGTTCTCAATCGCCGGCATCTTCAGTTCCGTCAGTCCTAGGTTGTATCATCGCGGCGATTAAATGCCAAATAAGCTGAAATGAATGGGGTAATAAAGTACGCACCGCCGGCACGCGATTGAAGATCGTTTCGTCCTCTGGGCTGGTGATTCCTCTCCCATCATGTCACTGTGGGTTGGCTCTGTTGAGCAGGTGGCCGAGCGTCTCAGAGATCTCAGAGAGGATTACCGGGCAGGCGTGCACTACGAATGCGACCGAGACAGACCCGACGAGCGCTCCTTCCTTCACTTCGGGACACAGCGGGTCTTAATCACCCCATGTTTGAGGGGAGGATGGGGACAATCCACGCTAGCGGATGATGTGGTCAGCAATGGGGGCAGTCTTATCTCTCGGCTCCCATTGGTCAGAATCTCTACATTTCCATTTGTTTATAAGACTCAGGGGTAATCAATTAATCGCCGATTATCTATGTATCTACACATGGCGCGCGTGCACTGCAAGTGAATCTTCACCAGACTTGCACCAAAGTCCCCACGCACCGCTGCAGCACCATGACTTTGATACAGGACCTCACAGCGCTTGCAGCGCAGTCACCAGTTGGCTCGCTAGTGGCCTTCGTCACTGCATTTTCAATTCTCTTGACGGTCTGCACCCGGGCCTCCAAGAAATGCCCATGTCCCCTCCCGCCCTCACCACCAGCGGAGCCCCTGTTTGGACATTTTCGGACACTCCCGCTCGAAGATGCCACCTAAAGCACATGGAATGTGCCAACCAATACGGTACGTCACCTCCCCCTATTATACCTATACAACATAGCCCCGGAGTTGCTAACCCAATTCAGACTCCGACATCGTGTACTTCAACGTCCTAGGCAACCACATGATTGTCCTGAACTCCCAAAAATCAGCAAATGGGATTCTCGACAAGCGCGGCGCCATCTACCAAGACCGCCCTAATTTCGTCCTCTTCGATGTCATGGGATGGGGCTTGACGCTCACATTCATGCCATACGGCGCGAGATTCAAGCTGCATCGGTCGGTCCTCTAGAAGGGCTTCACCAAGTCGGCCATCACCAGTTACCAGTCTATTTAGGAAGATGAGGCGTGGTAGGCGACTGCTCGGATTCTCAAGCGCCCGGATGAGTTGGAGACGTCGCTGAGGAGATTTTCCCCTGCCATTGTGCTTCGGATTGGGTTTGGAGTCAGTGTCAAGTCGGATGATGATCCGTATATCAAGATTGCGAAGGATGCGAACTTGGCGACTGCGAAGGGGGGAAATCCTGGGACGGCACTGGTGGATTACCTGCCTGTGGAACGTTTCACTGAGGGTACGGAGCTCATGGGAGCAGCGGAAGTGCAGTTGTAAAGTGACTTAATTAGGTAGAAAAGGGGAGTGTGAAGCACTCCCCAGTTATATATAAATGGAAGCTCCCTGTGTGTGGGGAGAGCACATGATCCAAGGCCCCTGAGCTCCAGCCAAACCTGGCTCGGCAGGGCGCCTGAGCGCCTAGCGAGGCGGCTGCAGTTTGACACTGCCTGCATGTAAGTTGACTGTGAGCAGAGTGCTGAGATGTTGAAAAGGGGCTGACAAACAAACAGTCCGATTCATTCCCGAACTGCTGAACTTCTCAACCACTCTGAAACATGCAAGGGCGTGACGTTGGGCGATCAAGAATTTGCATGATATCCGTTTGCATCCATCAAGAAGGAATATGTATGTGACAAGCCATCGTTCGTCTTTCCACGAGCTGTGGCTGACTAACCCGCTTTCAACAGGAAGAGGGAACCGCCAACTCGTCTTTTGCATACTCGCTTCTCAAGAAATACGACGAAAACGTGGAACAGGGCATCCCAATCCATTTCACCATGCAAGACATCCAAGGCGCCTCTGGTTCAGTTTTCATCGCTGGCTCCAATACAGTATGCAGCTCTATCTTCTCATCCAGCCAGCCATAACTAACCACCTCTTCCCAGACTCTCGCAACAACAACCGTGGCGCTCCTCAACACCATGCAGAACCCCAAAGTCTTCAACAAAGCCAGAGCCCTACTCGACAAAGTGGTTGGAACTGACAGACTTCCCTCTCTCGCTGACCGCGCCAAGTTGCGTTACATCGACTACATCGTCGAGGAGACGACCAGGTGGCGTCCGCTGTCTCCGATTGGTATCCCGCACAAGTCACTCAAAGACGACATCTACAACGGGATGTTCATTCCCAAGGGGTTAAGTCTACCCCTATTCTGGTCCAAGTTAGTTCGTTGCGGACCTACCGAGAAGGACATTCGTGTACTACAACACATATGCCATGAGCCGCGATCCCCATGTCTACAACAACCCTGAAGTATTCAACCCCGATCGTTTCACACCCATGGAAGAGAGTGGGGACGGGGAGCCGTTCCTCGTGGGTCCATTCGGCTTCGGTCGCCGGTAAGCCAACTCCGTTATACCACAACCTACTGATTGCCCAAGACCCGCTAACACATCTATCAGAATCTGCGTCGGCCGCCACCTGGCCCAAGCCTCCGTCTGGATCTTCGTCGCGACTGTGATCTCCACACTAGACATCTCCCAGCTTCTCGGGTCAGATGGGAAACCGATAAAGCAGAATGTGGTACTCAGCACAGGCCTGTCAAGCCACCCAGGGAACTTTGATGTCTGCTTCAAGCCACGGTCTGAGAAGGCGGCGGAAATGTTGTTGGTCGCTCAGGGCGAGAAGGCATGATGTGTTTCGATGAGATGCATACGAGACTCTATAGAGAAAAGCTCTGGATGAGAATGAAAGTATGAGTAAACTGGTGCCTTCTTATCCAATGATGAGATATCCGCCTAGCGTGCTGTTTCTCCCGGCGGTAGCCTCTATGCCCAAATATATCTTCATTCAAGCGGCCATTCGATCCATGGATACCTTGAATTGGGATCCTTCTCCACAGCGGGCGGTTCTTGCCCTGGCCCAAGAATACTGCGATCGATATGAACAGGAAGGCAGACGCTCCCAATGCAATCCTTGCGGTCCTTGTGGGAAACCTGAAGATCGAAGATAGCCCGACTATTTTTGAAGGCTAGAGGGCGTCTAGATCCTTTTTGAGCCTTTCGTAGTCCTCTTTGCTCTTGGTGTGCCGCTGGAGGGGAGCGTTGGGGCCATCATCAGTAATGAAGTCAATTTTCGGACGCGGCTCCTCCTTGGTCAAACTGCCGGGACCACCAGGGATCTGGTTGGCGACTTCAAGGACGAGTTCTCTATGCGCTTTCGTAGACTTTTCCCTGTTGGAATCCGTTAGTCTTCAAGGCAGTTGTGTGGGTGTTGGAGATATTCCCAAAGATACGACACTTACTCAGCATTCAATATATGCCCGGCCAACATCCATATTGTGCTGCTGGTCTCGTTGCCTATATACAGAACAGGCTGTTCATCCTGCTGCAAGACCGGCACAAACCGGGGCAGAAATGGGCAGTACGCGAAGGTTTTGGCGTTAATCAAGGACAAGCCTGCGGGGGACTCGACAACCTCGACACCCAGTCGTTCAAGAAATATCTTGTCCGAGCTCTGGAAGAGTGGTTCCTGCGCATACTTTGGCAAAGGGGTTTCCATACCCTTATCAACTATTATGCTGGTTAGTAACCGTGATGCCAGGATGGGCGATGGAACGAAACTAACTAATCTCGATGATGTGCAAGAAGCTGGCAAGCTGCCTGTAAAAACGGGGACGTCGATCCCCCCAATACACAGCAGAGAAGGAACACAACCCAAACGTCACGGCCTTCTCGAGAGGCCAGCCCCCGGCTGGTTTCAGTGAGCAAATGAGGTCCTCTATTCCTTTTGCGCAGTGGCTGGCGCGATACTCGGCATCGATCTCGCGAAAGCGCTCATGGTGCTCCTCGGGAGTGAATGTGCCGAAGAAAGTGCCCGTTCTTCTCGCCTCTTTGAACCTTACAGTGTGTAGCAGCGAGTCCAGCAAGTCATCTGGGATCGTAGTGGGAGCCATGGCAGTGTTTTGGAAGAGATAATGTTCGGGAGTTCAAAAAGAGCAGTGTAAGGATATGAGATTGAAGTGGGTAGAGCTCTGAGGGGAACTTGGGATTTGCGGGGGAATTGGGAGTAATTGGCAATTCAGCTAACTTCCGTGTGAAACACTGCGCGAACAGCGAGAGCGGCAACTAAACTCAAAGTGGAGTGCCGAAAAACAAACTTCTGAAGATAGGAAGCTACCACTTCATAAGTGACAAGTTTGAGGGCAGCAAGCCTGTGAGTCAACCTGGAATACCAGGCAGACGACATGCGGGCACCGCTTGGGGGTTGCCGTAAGTGCAGCTAGTCGCTACACAGCCGTGGAACGTGGACGCTAGGCGCTTGTGCGCGGAACGAGTCACCAAGCCAGTTTCGTCAGGTCATAGATAGAAAAGCACTTGCTGGCGCCGGTCCAGCCATCTCGCAAGGAAACAGTTGAGCGAATAGGGCAGGTGCTGAAGTTGTGAACCGACGGGACGGCCACGAGACCCGGAGCGCCAAGAATCCAGGTTCAACAAGGATAAGAGTGGGGCGGATTCCCACAAAGTTCTGCCGCTCCACTCCGCCCATTTTTGGATTGCAGCAAAATAGTTATCGAGGGGTAGTCAGTGTGCAGTCGGGCAGACTCGTCACCAAACCGCCATTCCACCATACTTTTTCGCGAAAAGGGTTCCAGCTTCTGCCCAAGTGCTCTTCGAGTCTGCAACTATCGTGAATCGCGATCACAACTCGAAAATGGAGGCGCCCGCTTCCAGCCCTGAGGCGCCAGCCCCCGAAGGCCAGAGCCCCGCCCCCGCTATTGCGCCCGTTGCACCCAACGAGTCACCAGCCCCGGCGCCGCCGGCCAAGCAAGTCCACTCCCTGGTAATCGACGCCAACGCAATCATCAGAAACGACCCGCCAGTATCGACGTTGATCTCCCAAGCTGAGCAAATTTATACCATCCCAGCGGTGGTTTCCGAGAGTATGTGCCCATCCTGGCTACGGGGGATGTTCAACGTTTTGACGCATGATCTACAGTTCGCGATGCGGCAGCAAGGTCCCGTTTGGAGACAACGCTCCAGCCATTCCTCAAGCTCCGATCCCCGCGCCCCGGCTCCGTTCAGTTTGTGACCGACTTCGCGCGCCGTACCGGAGATCTCCAAGTTTTGTCGAAGCCGGATCTGCAGCTCCTGGCTTTGACGTACGAGCTAGAGTTGGAAAGAAACGGCGGCGATTGGCGGCTGAGAAAGGACCCGACACAAAAACGGGTCAACGGCGCTCCCCCGGGGAGGGTGGCTGAAGGAGAGGCGACGGAGACCAAGCCAGAAACTGAGGGCTCTCCTGTCGTGGACGAACAGACCCCAGCCTCTGCCGAAGTCACCGCCGAGGTCACCGCCGCTGCTGAGCTACAAGAAAACGTTGCCGAGGAACCAACAGCCGACCCAATTGTGGAGGCAGTCGAGGGACTCGCACTTGATGCTGACAAAGGAGACGAGTCTGTCCAAGGCTACGATGAAGAGGAAGGATCTACCTCAGAAGAGGACGTTGAGGATGATGGTGCCGGCGAGTGGATAAGTACGCTTTCCTTGATGGCCCTGATATCGCAAATCGCAAGGCCTTGAAGACTGACAATACCTATAAAGCCCCGAGCAACATCAAGAAGCATCAAGCGCGCCAAAACACATCATCGACACCGCAACCGATCCAGCGAGTTCTGCAAGCAGCTTTGATCACAGGCGATATGGCCATGAGGAACGTTGCATTGAGGATAAACTTGAAGTGAGTCGACCGTTCTATGATCCCGCACGAAGCTAACCACAGAACTAGCCTCCTCGATTCGGGGCTCTCTCGCATTACTTTCCTCAAGACATGGGTCCTCCGGTGCCACGGCTGCATGAAGGTTTGCAAGGACACCACGAAACAATTTTGTCCTTCTTGTGGACATGCCACACTCACGAGAGTATCGTGTACAACTGATTCCTCGGGAAACTTCACTCTCCATATGAAGAGGAACTTCCAGTTCAATAAACGGGGTAATGTTTACAGCATTCCCAAGCCAACCCACGGGACAGCCAATGGCAAGCAAACTGGCGTCAAGGGTGGCGGCAAAAATGGATGGGGGCAGGAACTCATCCTGGCTGAGGATCAGAAGGAGTACGTCCAGAAGAGCGAAGAGGATCGCCGGACAAGATACCGCGATCTTATGGACGAGGATTATCTGCCCAGCATCTTGACTGGTGCGAGGAATTCGGGCGCCGGGAGGATCAGGGTCGGCGCAGGTCACAATGTCAATGCAAAGAAGAAGAGGTGATACAAGGACATAGCTCAATTCTAAAGCTGTCAATGCGAAATTGCCACAAAATATTTTGTAATATTTGCCCTGAATACCAAATGGAAGAGCCATCAACGCCAACCCATCAGGTCCAAACCCAATCAAACGCCATCCTAGTGTTTTCTCCCGTCCCTATTGAGATACACCCCCTCGTAGGCAGCTGCGAAGTTGGGTATATCAACTATCCTCCCTCAGTTTCCCCCGCCGCTCCAGTCTTCGAAAATCCAAGGTAGCTGGAGGTAGCCTGCGTCTCGTGTCGTTCAATTCGGGTTCCTGAACGAAAAGCTTGGCCAATCTGTCTCGCGAGACGATCGTACACACAAAAATCAGGCTCAAGACGGCGCACGGTTCGTTCTTTTATGGATCTCGATGGCCGATTTATTGCTCATTGGCCCTGAACGTGGAGGTCCTCTGGAGACATTGAAGTCAGCTTCTGTCCATTCTCCTCTTCCCTAGCCCAGTCAGAGGATGCATGACCTACTTTTCTCAGTCAGAAGAAGACCAAAGCGCCTGCGGATCGTGATGCGGTGGCGCGACCACTTGTCGTCGGGCGAGAAGCGCGCCGGGTGCGCCGACTTGGTGATCTGGCCGCCAAGGACCTTCTTGAGGGTGTACTGGCGGCCGGCCGTGGCACTGGCGCCAGCCTCGGCGGGGACGAACATCAAATGCATATTTGCGGCGTTTGGATAGAAACGGTGACGGCGTGTGGTGGATTGCGGGGTGGTCGAGATTGAGGGTTTGTTTTGCGCACTTTGGAACTCAGTCGGGCAGCTTTGATGCTTCTCGATTTTTCTTGATCGCTCGGCTGGAGCCAAGAGAGTGCCCCACTTTCGCCGGGCAATTATTGGTGGACCCACAAACCTTCAGGCGTGCAGGACGCTTGGGCCAGACATGCGTGTTGATGGGGTTCAGGTTGGGCAGCAGGCAGAGGAGCTCGAACTTCAAGTCAACAAACTTCTGCAGATCGGTGGAAATGTCTTCTTCTTCTTTTCGTCATCTAACATGGGCAAAGTGTGCCGTGTACAGTCGGTATGAAATACATGGGGAAAGTACAGCAAGAAGAAAACCCTAGCCGAAATCCTACAAACGAGATCCGCCAAAGCGAAACGCGATTCATCACTCATCAGACGCTTGTTCCTTCCGCGAACCTAACCCGCCGGGTCATTCCTCGCCTTTTGGCCGTTCTTGCGGCTGAATTGGAGATTCCCCGACCGCTGTGCTTGCGCCGTCATCCAAATCCCCGCCGTCGCTCTCGATGTCCGTCAGGTCGTTGGCGTCCCCGTCAGCTGCTGCGTCGTTCCCTGCAACCTCGGTTGGTGGGTAGGGAGGCGGAGCATACATCATACACGGAGGGATGGGATAGGGCATGCTAGCGGGCTGAGGAGGCATAGGCTGGCCGAGAAAGTCGAACCGATCGCTATCCGCTGGAACCGCCGTGGCCATGCAGATGAAGCACGGCGGATGGGTGGCTATATCGTCGCGCCAGTTTATGGGCCGATCGCAGACCCGGCTCCGGCTGTAGTGGCCGCATTCCGGTGTTACTTGGCATGCGATGCAGACCGGCGTTCTGGGAGGAGGATAGTTTTGGTGCGGCTCGTCATACATGCTGTCACCATCGACGTCGAACGAGGGGACTCCAAAGTGCTGCGGAGCATAGACGGACACGGTTGGACGCGGGTAAGTAACTTGGTCGTACTGAGGCGCCGTCGTCCATGTATTGTCTTCGACGTACGGAACCCGCGGTCGGGAGAATGGTCGGTCGGTATACGGCGACGGTGATCTGGTGAGCGGTGGTGGCGCATACCGACATTCGGCTCGCTGCTGGGACATCTCGGGCGCTATGGGGACCGATGGGGGAGCATTTCGAGCCGCCGCACGAGTCATCCGGATATATCTCCTTGCTTCAACTTCGGTTTCGGGCTCCGACATGGGAGATCGGTCTCGACGGGGTCGATATGACGGAGGGGACTGGTATCGCCTGCGATCCGGCTCGCGCTCAGGGGAAGGCGAGCGATCTCGCCAGTCCCAATATGAGGGCGGCGAAAGAGATCTCTTCCGGCGCTCAGCTGCGATCTTCTCTCTCTGCTCGTCAAACATCCTGACGCGCTCACGTCCCATTTGACGTACCTCTTCAATATCAACTTCCATCCAAGGGTTGGTGAAGCCGAGGAACCGGCTGAACCCACGAGGGTCAGCGCAGGCGTCGATCTCGCTGCCTCGGATGACAACAAAGTAGTCCAGAAGCTCGGCGGGTCCTGAGTTCTTCCAGAAACGAAGCCTGTGGCGTTTCGTCTCGGCCAACTCGGGTTTCCCAAAGCGATAGCGCTCCCTCTCGCCCATGACTGCGACGGTCCATTTCCGGTTGCGGTACATGGTGGAGCAATGGTGGCCTCGGGTTTCAAGGAGATCGTATATCGCTTCCTGTATGGCTAGGGGTAGCTTCCGGCACCTCTCGTCGATGTGCTGCTCATATGTCTTGCGTTTCCCTTTGAGCATCCGAGAAGCCCACCCACCGCGATTCTTCTTTTGGAACTCCTCAAGAGCACCGAGATGCATCTTCGCCAAATCGGATTGCTCGCCGTGCATTGATGACCTTACTACGGCGGCTCCATCACTGTATGAACCGCTGCCCGCCCCGAGGAAACTCCATGTGGAGCGCTGTATCAGCTCATCCGCTGGCAGGCGAAGGCCCCATGCTTCGTACACTGGTTTCTGGCCATCTTCTCTGTCGAGAAAACTGGTGCGTGTTAGCAATTGCAGGTCCACGGTGAAGTATTGTCGCGAAGACTTACAAGACTGATCTGGACATCAGGTAATCCAGGGTGGGCCCCTGCCCTGGGCCATTGGCTGAAGCCTCGGACCTGCTGTCATAGCTGTCGGCATCACTGTAAACCGTCCCGTCGTCGGAGTCGTCATCGGCGACCCGCCTGCTGTAGTGGTAGGCCATGGTGACTGGCTCCGTGGCAATATGATGCGGTGATACAAGCGAGATTGATGGTGATGAGCAAAACCCCACCTTCAATTGCTGGAGCGGTCTGAGGCGACGGCCGGATGGCAAGTGCTTTATCCCTCAAGCAAATGCACGGCACGTGGGAGGGTTCCCAAGGCAGGAAAAGGCAGCAGTTGGACGGAAGACTCACAGGGCTGCATCCAAGAGGCGACGGATCCCGCCCTTCGGCAAAGCTTGGGGACTTGTCGAGGCTGCGGCGCCGAGCTGCATCCACCCGCGATGCACCGGTGCACGGTACCCTCAAACTTTTGGCCAACGGCAGCTGCCCATTTTCCAGGACTCCAGGGGTCAGCCACATATTCTGCCTGGTTTGGACGTACGACATTGCGCAAGGAGCACGATGATTCGCAGCCGAGCTGCTGCGGGAGGTCGACCCTGCGACTCACAGAGGGCGCCGCGGCCGCTGATGGGGGGTCAAAAGCGGGGTCTGGTGTACTGCCTCCCGATATGCTGCGCATTTTCTCGGCCGACAGAGGCTGTGCTTTGGATGCCTCCCGCAGGCCTGCCAAAACGACACCGCACGGTTCCGAATCGGGCTTCCGATGGTTCACTCACCGTCAGCTTTTAGCGTGCTTACTCACCGTTCACCCCGCACTCTGGATTCGGCACAAGGCTGGCGGCAACACATTGATTTCTAGCACTGCTCTGCTGTAAACATTTCGCTGATGTATGTCTCCCCGACCGCTTTCCTCAACCTCGCTCCGTGAAGTTGCCCGTCTCTGTATCCTTGTCCGGACATTCGGACTCATGACTCGTCGCCATCGTGATGTCTCTCGTCATGTCCATCACTTTTGCTTTCATCCGCCAACTTCATCTTTTCTTCCAGCCATGCTGTGAGCTGAGTCTCTGCCAGCAAACTAGGGTATCCAGTGCTGTAGCTATATACCTCGAAAGGTATGCTCTTCGCACAGATCCCTGCGGTGGCACTCACGCTTTCCCAGTCGTCGTCCGTAATCGCTCGCTCGCTTGTGTCGTTGAAACGGGCATGCAGTCTGAATCTGAGTTCGTACTTCCCAGGTTGGCGGCACCACAGGTTGTCGAAGGAAAAGTAGCATTGCTGGCAACCGTAGTGATCCTCACACACAAACGGCTTTGCCTCGGTCAGGAGGTCTGGTGTGCTGCTGCCTGGTAATACTGGCCATAGACCTTGGTCCACTGGCACTTGATTCCCACACTCCCCCCACAGACTGCACTGCAATACGACCGAGAAGGCAGGGTCCGAAACGAGACGTACGGCTTCGTTCGCCCGGTCCCTCGGGGCGTAGTTGTCGTCGAGGACAATGAGCTGCACAATCGGGCATGGATGGATCACCGTGCGTTGGCCGATATTCTCCTAGGCGACTGCCTGGACGGGTTGCTGCATGACCCAGAGCTCGAACCGTGGCTTTGGAGCAATTGGGTTTGGGTCGACGGTCGTGGAAGATTGGCTGGCCATTTTGATTCTTTGAAGAGCTGATTTGGCGATGCTTGATTGTCGATGGTGTGGTCTTTGAACAGCTGATTTGGCGATGCTTGGTTGTCGGTGATGTGGTCTCGATGATGTGGTCTGGTCCTTGGTTGACGCAACAGAGGTGAAATTCCGCTTTTGACGGGCCGTCCTGGACCATGGTTGGCGCGGAAAGCACAACGTTGGTAGTTTCGCCGACAGGTACGAAGGTCCGCCATACTCGCGGCAAGAGGTCTGGATGACGAAGTCGGTGCCTGCCATTGCATTGGGCAATGGCTGTTTGCTAATGTCGAAGGTGCATTCCTTCCGAGTCTGTTTGGCAGGCCTTGTTGAATTGTATGAGGCCTTCCTGCATAACCAGCAAGGCTTCCCGGCTCACCTTCCCAATTTCTTACCACGGCCTCTGCACACCACTACACACAGCCCCAGTGCTCCAAGTCCACGGAAAACTCTACGAATTCAGCAGCGACATGCAGCTGCAAGCTGCAGTGTGGTAGCACACTGGCAGGCAATTGGTTCGGCGACTCCCACAGGCACAAAGCCGAAAGGGTGGGGTGCCCGGGCAGCTAACTCGCACCGTCCGCCGCATATTCCCTCATCAGGCTATTGCCAAAGATGGAAAATCACCATAAGCCCCTAGGAATTCTCCAACTTCCACTCGCTAAGTCCAGACCCAGCCCTCATACATCCACTACGATGTTTCGCTGGGGCCGAAGTTCTCTTGGGGCCCGCCCCGACACAGACAGTTCGATACCAGGCCCTGGGGTTCAGGCTTGGCTCGCGGACCAGCCGCCCGTCGAGCTTAGCAATTTTGACGGCGGCGAGGACGGCCAGACTGTCAGCGAGTCGGCTCCTCAAAAGAGGGCGGCCACGGGCTACACTCTCAAGTTGTGGGGACGGGGATACGATATCGACGTGAAGGAATTGTCCATCGAATCTCGGCTCTACGAACCAAAGATGGCGGAAATTCGCATCACAGCTACGGGGGACGTCAGCGTGCTCCCCGAGGCTAGACTGGTCTCGCTCGAGCTGAGCGCGGTTGAGCCTGAGACGCGGGCGCGCATATTGGTTATCGAAGGCGACCAGACTTTATGCGATGTCATTGCCGTCTGCGAAGCGGATCCCGCGTGGCCGGGGCGTAGCTTCGTTGCTGCGCACCTTGAGGGCCACGGCGGTGGAGCCCAGAACCTAGACGAATTTGAGCTGGATGGGGTGTCGACACGAGCGAGGCTGTTCTTCGCTAGCTGGTGGCGGCTTGTCGCCCAGGACGAGGAACAGTTTGAGATACGGCAGAGGATACAGGCCAGAACGCCATACGACATCGACAGCGTTGAGGACCCGCAGAGATTTCATCTAGATCACGCAAGGTACGCCCACTGGCCGGCACGCCCACACCGTCCGTACCACATGGTCGAGGATTTTGCAGATGGGGGGGAAATCTTTCACATTGCCAAGGATTGTATATCCTGCTACTTTAACGACATAAATGGCGTTTTCACCGGTATGTGCTAGCCTATGCGTAGTTATAACTTACGTGCTCCGTACTGAAAGATGCTCCTGTACCCTGGAGACAATCTATGCTAACTCACAGTGCTACGCCAGCCGTGTTGCTGGTAGACCCGGTCCGGCATCACGAGATCGCCAACGTCAAGTTTGACTTTTGGGGTTGGAATTCCAAGGATCCAGATATATACGAAGTCCCCTGCTTCTTACAGCGGAGCAGGGTTGACGATAGAGACCCCAACACAGCAGTCGGTGGGCAGAGACTATCGTTTGAAGAGTGCTGCCGCGAGGAGAGGCCTATGGAGAGACTTGTGAGCCTACTAACACAACATGGCAGCAACACATCGGCTGCGAAGGACCCCGCGAGGTTCATCCAGTATATCATCGCGAAGCTTATATACCAGGACCTTGGTAACGTCATGGCTTGCGTGGGCCGTACCTTGGATGAAATCGAGTTGGCCTTGTCCAACAATGCCCTCCTGCAGAGCTCCATGCCTATGTGGCGAGAGCAGCTCGGGGCGTGGCGAAATGTTTTGTTCCACCAAAGCATTCTGCTCGGGCGGCTTGCAAAGACACTGAAAGCAAGACATCACGGCACCACCACGGATAGTACTTTTGCACGTCAGGAGGGAAAGTTGAAATCGGCACTAAACGAGATGCAACGCGACATGAGGAAAACGTCTCGACGGATTGAAACCACCTTCCAAGCCTTGATGTCGAGCATAAACATTGTTGAAAGCGAAAGGGCGATACGGGAGGCAGAGTCCATTTCCAAGCTCACGCAGTTAGCATTCTTCTTTATCCCGCTGAGTTTAGTCTCCAGTGCATTTGGGATGAATATCAATGTAAGTGCGGCGCACATGATATCCAAACCCACTCCTCAGTTATACTAGTCTCTCTAACACCTATCCGTCAGGAATTCGAGGGCCGCCTCACCTGGTGGTACTGGCTCGCCTCCTCGGCGACCGCCAGTGTGGTAACCTACGCCATTTTATATTGGAGGGAAATCCTATCCAGGTTCCTAGCCTTCCCGGGGACTATCAGGAACTTGAGCCTCCAGCGCCTAGGTGGGCTCGCGGTCCGATGGCTGAAGATATCGAGTTTTCTCGTCACGAGTCTCCCTAGTATTCTTCTATTCTTCATAGTCGTGGCTGTATTGGGAGGATTCTCGGTCGGAACATGGAAGGCAATCACCAAATCCGAGCCCATTGGGGATATGGTGGGAATTGGGCAATTCCCGCTCTGCGCGGATGGCACAGACCATTGCATCACCACTTTTGTCAACTCGATACCAGTGACAGCTGCCTAGTTGATCTATGAGCGCCTCGCAGGCGCTTTCCTGGATAGTCATTAAGAGCGGTTGTTCAATGTTCAAAGGCTATGCAAAAAGTATGTACGCGAGAATAGAATCCACCAGAGGCAACAATTCACCCGATGGGTCTGCTTGTTCTAACCCCTGTTCCTCCACTCAAACCCCACTTAGCAGGTGAAGACACTGGGTCCGGGGACAGAGTAGGAGGTGACAACGGGCCAGTAGAGGTTGATCTTGACTCCGGGGTGCGAGCCCTGATTACTTGGTTAGCAAAGCGCATATAACGGGAAGTAATATCATGGGAGACTTACAGAGTAGGCACCGGGGAAGCTGACGGTCGAGGAGGGGGTCTTGGCGCCGGTGCCGCCGACAATGTTGAGCTGGGCGCACTCCATGTAGAACTGAGCTCCGGGGTAGTTGCCGGCGCCGTGCAGGGCAATCATCTCAGCACGCAGCAGGTACTGTCCTGGTGCCAGGCACGAGGGGATGCGGATGGTGTGGCGGCCCTTGCCGTTGATGACCTTCTCGGTACCCCAGACGCCGTTGCTGAGGCCGTCCTCCTGGATCTTGAACCATCCGCCACCAACACCCGATTCGGAGGTGGCATTGTTGACCTTCTTGAGGTAGGCGATGGTGGGACCCTTGTGGCTGCTGTCCATGATGTCGTTGGGCGCGCTTCCAGTGGTGGTCAACATGTACTTCCAGACGGCAGTCACATCTGAGCCGGCCTGGACAGTGATGACCTTGGACGAGGAGTTGAGCGTGTTGGGGCTGCCGTTGCAGGCAATCGAGTTGGACGAGACATCCTCGATCTATGATTGGGTGTTGGCCAATAAGTGAGGAAAAAGGGGTGGGGGTCAACATACCGGCCCGTTGTACTGGGGTACTCTGATACCACCACCAACACCATGGTTAATACCACCAACCTCTAGCGAGGAGAAGATGGTGTGGGCGCTGGCCGCGCTGGCGAAGACGAGGGGAGTGAACAGCTTCATGTTGTGAGAAGGGTTAGGGTTCTGATGATATCTTGATGTTTGAGATGAAGATTGATTGCTGCTGTCCAAGAAATACACCATTTGATGACCAGGCGCCCCCAATCTTTATATACCCGCCTATAGCAGATGGCGGACGGCATATTGCCAACGGTCAGAAAACTCAAAATCTTGGTAATCGCTTGGCTCTCTGGGGTGACGACGTGTGTTGATGTGGGTTAGGGGTGCATTGCGGCGCCTAGGCCATCACAAGCCGGTGAACGGCCGAATCGAAGAAGCTCGAATCTCGAATCTGGGGTAACGTTTTGTAGACTAGTCCGAGTTGGTGCTGTCACGGGTGGGCGTGTGGATTCCGGGGTAACAGCCGGAGGTCGATGGTCCGGGGCATATAGTGCGCGCTTGTCGGCAGCATTACCGACAACGCCGCCCGCGGGCGAGCCAAGCTTCTGGGCCCCTAAATTTCGCCTCGGCGTGGTCACCCAGGATTTGTCGTCATTTTGCAGTCGGCGCTTCCCGGTTTCAGAAGGTCGTTAGCCTTCGCCAGTCCTGGTGATTTCTCGCTTTTGCAATACCGGAGTAAGCTACCCGTCTGTCTCGTTCAAGGGCCGTCCTCGTCTCCGCAACCGTCATGCGCGCGACTCCGTCTCGATATTATCTCAGCTGTGTCTTTTGTTGCTCACATGGTTGCTCCTCTCCATTGCAACCCCTGTGCATGGAGCCGTCTCTTCGCCCCATCGACCTCGACGTGAAAGAGGGCCGTCTTGACCGTCCACTGCTTTTTGGCAGCTTCGGTAAACTCCCCGTTGGGGCTCGGGTCGTAAAAGCCCGCCGCAACCTGATGTAAGTCGCCGCACCCGTGGAGAAGGCCATGGTACGCGAGCATGTTCGCCGGCAAGCTGACACCGCGGTTCCGCACCTCCCGAGCCGCCATGGACGCTCCAATTGCTAATACAAACAAGAAAAATAGCGTCGTCAGTATCGAAACCGCCACCGGAAAGAAGACGAACAGTTTTTCCACGTCGATATCTATCGTCACAGCCCTCAAATTCTCCTTTGTTCCCAGAGGCCATTTGCTCTCGTCAAGTGCCATCGTCGTAAGCGACGCCAGGATGACCGACTTGAAAATAGTCTCGGTTGATTCGATGAGACCGGCACGCAGTTCTTTCTCAGTGTCCACGTCATTTTCCGTCCATGGCTTTGCGGGGTCTCGCTGGGTGATGTCGAATCTTCCCAACACGAGATTGCCAAGCGCTGTTGTCTGAACGCGGGCCCGACTTCCCGCCGCAGAAGCGCTCGTGCTCTGCGTAGTCAGAACGGCCTTTTCAAATCCTGCCTGCGGGGTCCAAGGATTGGTGGAAGAGATGTTGGTGAATGAGTTGATCAATAGCTCCGATCCTGCCGTCGAGATGGACAGTGCACCGACCCCCGTTCGGTATGAAGGGCGACAGCTCAGCATCCTGGTGCTGAGTGCCAACGAGGAGCTGTTGGACTCCGAAGTCGTTGCCGGCCAGGCCATGACGAAGAACACCAGCGGTCGCTTCCCTCCCTCTTGTGCTTTCGGACACTGGTACACACCGCTTCCGAAGTAGAGGTCATACCGTCCATCCTCAACCTCCAGATCCAACTTCAGCAAGCAGCCCCCATCTGCACCACTCAAGCTAACCGTCCTTCCCGCCGTCGCAGCAACCGTGGTGTTCGTCGTCACATTTCCGGCCCGTCCCGCTTCAGAAATCCGGTACTTGTCGGCCTCGACAAAACCGCACTCCCCAAGCTCAGCCGTATACCCCGTCACCTGCTGGATCGTAACCGTACTATTCTCCGGCCACGCCCTCCCCGCGGGCGAAAACGTCGGAAACACATACCCCCCCGTCGTCCACCGTGCAAACTCCCCTCCTCCCCCACCATACACCTCCCTCGCGGACGCAATCTCCATCGCGCGCCCATAGTCCGCCTCAGCGGTCAACCGCCCAGGACTGAACCCTGTGACCTGCCGCGCCCCATTCTCCTGCACCTCGGCCACTCGGCGCAGCCGCGTCTCAAACAGGTGCGACGAAAGCGGCACCACCAACGCTGCATACACCAGCATCGCGACCGTCAGCACCGCTACGAGGAAATGCCCCCTTCGCAGCGCCCGGGGCACTACCCAGACTCGGGGCTCGGTCCGGTAGTCGACCAACACCGCGGAGCGATCTCCCCTGGCCGGACCGCGGTACAGCTCCAGGAAGGGGGTGAGCTCAATGACGTCTTTGAAGACCCATCCCATGAGGAAGCCCAGGAGGGAGAAGACTAGGGTTGGAAGTGCCGTCCAGAGGAGGGAGAGGCCGGAGAAGGCGCCGCCCTCGGAGGAGGAGCGGACGTAGGACCAGCGGCGGATGGTGAGGAGGCCGTCGTTGGTGGCGGAGTAGGCTGTTAGGGCGAGGATGGCGGCGAAGAAGCAGAGTATGGCGAGAATGAGGACCTTGGAGAGGAGGAGAAGGTGTGTTGGGCCGGAGAGGAGGGGCGCAGGTGTGGGTATGGAGGGGGTTTTGGAGTTGGTGTTGTTGGAGATTGAGGTTGGTGATGAGACGAGGTGTGATGTCGATTTGGCGAGGTCGCTTTTTTCGTGGCCATTTTCGAGGCGCGTTGACGCAAAGCTGTCGGTGTGATTCATGCCGTCGAGATGGACCGTCTCGGTTGTGAAGGCCATGGTGGGCTTTGCGGGGAGGCGGGCATGCCGGTTTTTTTTTCTGGCGTCGTGAAAGTTGGGAGTCTTGCAATGCGCATGAAGCTGAGTACTCCGTCGTGCATAGTAGGGGACCTGGGAATTACCGCTACAAAGATACGGGCTTCACGCGTCGGTGTCACATTGCGGCCGCCGCGGTAGTGGCAGGGGCAATCCTGCAGCCAACAATGACGGTTTGTCGGCTGGTGTAGTTGAATTGCTAACCTGGCCTATCATATCGTCAAGAGCGGGGAATTAGACCCAAGGCTCTTGCCGTGTTCGTGACAAGGGGGCTGCTTCGCCACATTTGCCAATTTCCCGGGCAAAATAGAACCCTTGTGTCGGGTCACGCACCCCCCAATGACTTGAAGTCATTAATTGACATCCAGGCAAGCCGAGAACGTGACGATTTCAGTCTCATCACAAACTTTACTCTACTCTGTCTGCAAAAATGGCATTTCCAGCAATAACGCCTCCGCCGCGGCTCCCAATCCACGTCCCTGTCCCAGTCCAGGGACTTCACGCTCGAGCATGGGCGCAACCAGAAAACTGCGTCAGCGGCTTCAGCAAAACCAACACAGCATGCAGCGCACTCACATCACGCGTCGACACGTGCGCATCCGTCCTCGCGTCCGACAGTCTCAAACCGATGGAGGATAGCCCGCAATTCGCATCTTGCTTCTGTCGGCAAGAACTGTTTTCCGATATCGTTGCTTGCAAGGGTGTCCACAGAGACTGCGTTCTCGACTATCTCTATGACGCTGATTTCGACAAGTACCAGTCTCAATGGGTTGATTTCTGCGGATCAGCGTCTCCGGGGCTGCAAGTGACGACGCCACCGCTGCCAAAGGTCACGATTCCGCCAGCGAGCAACACTTGCGATTACGTGAAAACAGCCTGTGATCGGTACACGCGATACGCGGATCTATGTACCAGCAGCTATGCGTCCCGCACGGTGAACTGCTTGTGCCAACCGCAAATACAGTATGTGGAGAGCATATGCACTATCGATGGGAGCGCGCTGTGTGCTACAGCCACGCCAACAGCCACGGCGGGCGGGGAAATAGGTGACTTGTGGGCATATAAGTCATGTAAGACATGGTTGGGGATACCTGGTGTAAGTCTTTTGCTTTAACAACTCGCCAGATGGTTGTACTGACGGAAAGCAGACTCTCGGCCTAGGGGGGTCAACATACATCAGGGGCACTGCAGCTACACCAACGGTGACGAATGTGCCGTTCGTGGATTTCCCCCTCACCTATTTCAACGTCCCGACAGACCCGGTGTTCAATGCCTCGGCGCCGACAACTATGAGGACAGGCAACTGGGGAGCAAAACTTGGTATCAAGCAGCTGGCACTGGTCTTGTGCTTGTCTTTGACAGTCGGGATTCACTTATTATGAGACGAAGCCTGAGCTTGAAAATCAACATTGCCCATATTCTCTCACATCCATTGAAAAAAGACCCGGTAGTACCCAGTCAGAAACGTGACCACGACCCCCAAGAACCCCAACACATACACTAGCCCTCTCCACTCAGTATTTCCCTTCCCGATCTCGATCTCCGGCCCCAGTATCCCCGGCGTCCTCGGCGTCCCCTCCCTCATCCACCTCAGCTGCACCTCATTAAACTCTCTCCTCTCATTATACCTCGGACACGACCTACTCCACACCACATTCGCACTCAGCGAGTACATCAACGCCTCCAAAAACACCTTCAAATCCCTCGACAAATCCACCCTCTCAGTCACCCCCTTCACATTCACCCGATACGCCTCATACTTCTCCCGAATCACCTCCCTCAACAACCGCAGCGCCGCCTCCTCATCGACCGCATGCTCCTGCATGAGCACCCACACGGCGTTGTTGACGTGGTCTCTGCCGAGCTCCAGCGCGGCTTTCTTCTCCTTGGGTCATAAATACAAATCGTTGACGAGGCTGCAGGACTGCCAGGCGGGGTGGCACAGGGTGGACCAGATCTCGTGCTCGTGCTCGGGGATGGTCAGGCCCATGCCGAAGGTGAGGACGCCGCACCAGTACCTTGTGGGGTGTCAGCCAGGACTTTGTCGGTGTGGTAGGGGTTGAGAAGGGGACGTACATCTTGCCGATGTCATGGACACGATACTTCGTGAGGTCGTCGAGTGAGTAGTACGTGGTGTGGTTGTGGCGGCCGGCGCCCTTGACGAGGAACTCAGCCCACATTGCCAAAGTTTTCAAGGCGCGATCTTTGTCGATGGCCGTCATCTTTTGGACGAGTTTCTTTTAGATTTTGCGTCGGCCGTTTAGGCTTTTGAAGGTAGTTGAGATTGACGAGGGGAGGAAGCCAGCGACGAGGACGTCGTTTAGCTCGTCGCCCTATTGGAATTAAGTGCGTGTTAGAACTGTGATAAACGATGTGACCTTGGGGATGGTTGTAGTAGGCAGCTTGCCTTGGACTTGTCAACATCCTCGACAATATCGTCATGGAGGAAAATGACCTCGTTGATGTACGCGATTATATCAATCCGCTCAGGGAGGCACTCGGGGATGGAGAGTGAGATGAAGTCGTATTCGGGACCCAGGCCTCCTTTGTAGAAACCGACAGGACCAACAAATGTTTTCCAATCTTCTTGCGCCCGGAGCGTACATAGGTCTACTATCTCCGGGTTCTTGTGAACTCGGAGGGAATAGCCATCGCAGAGGCCCTCGGTTTAGTATGTCGAGGGGCCGACGAGGTTGGAGTGGTGGAACTCCATATTTTGCTAGTCCGGATTTTTTTATGCAGACGGAGAGAGGGTGCAATGCTACGGGTACATGGACACGTCATACTATATAGGTACTTGTTCTTTAATGGGGGCATATATTGATCTCAGTCTGCACCTACACAAGTTCCAGGGTTCCTGATACCTAGGTATCCAAACAGTGTGATTCCGTGTTCCTCGAGCCCTTCAAATTTGTCCCCGAGCGCTGGCTCGGCGACTACAACCCTCTCATGAATCGAAATTTCGTGCCTTTTAGCAAAGGCAGCCGCAACTGTCTTGGCCTCAAGTAAGCAGATGTTCTGAAAGTCAATGGGAAAAAACTGACCGTGCGCTGAAGCCTGGTATCCGCCGAAATGAACCTGGCGCTGGCAGTTTTGTTCCGACCTGACGGACCGAGGATGGAGGTTTATGAGACAGACGAGTCAGATGTGGTGCTTGCGCTGGACTGGGTGATTCCGGTGACGAAGACGTACAGCAGAGGGACAAGGGTTCTGATCCGATAGGTCAGTTCCAACGGGATCACAACATCGGGAATAAAACTAGGCTCACACAGTTTATCGTCGCCGTTATCCTCCCCCTACCCTCAACTTGCACCGTGGAGCCTCTCACTCGTCCAACAGCAACAGGTCCTCGACGCATAGCAACGCCTCTCCCAGGCCCAAGAGGGTTCGCCGTGGTCTTATCCACGACGACGCCCCAGAGCTCCGCAGTGCAAACCTGCAGCTTTTCGCCATTCAGTGTGTCGTAATACGTGAGAAACTCAAAGGCCTCGATAGGAGAAACCACAGAAGCCCACGACCAGTTGGGCGCGTATGATCCACCGTGTCGCTTGGTACCCAGAACTCTAGGGCCTGCCGTCCACTCGCGGAAATTGTGCACGCTGTGGACGAGATCCTCTCCGCACACCACCTCAAGGGGTGGTTGGCCGCTCTAAGCGCGGATGCATCGGCAGGCCGTCCAACAATGGGTGGCGGCGAGGTTATCATACGATGATGAGGGTACTAGAGGTGAATGATCATGGAAGTCAGTTGATAGTGTGGTGCAGTCGCAGGAGGGGGGGAATGAGGCCCAGGATGGAGATCCTTCATCGGCGGGGGCGTCGACGGGTCTTTGCGATACGGCCTTCAGGCATCAACACGTTAGCAGCCGACAGCCTGACGTGGCTGCGTCTTTGCTCGAGGGCGCAGCCATTTGACGGCCCTACAAGCACCGTAATTGGGCGGTGCTTGCATAGGGATGTTGGCGTCTCAGAGTGGTCAGAGTGGTCGGTGATGGGCTGTTCTGCTGCTCTTCCATTCCACTAACATGTGTAATTCGCCCAGCTCACCCAAATTTGACAGCCCCTAGCCACGCCACGATTCGAGTCCCATCCCAGCATATCCTGCTCGTCAGCGCGAGCTGAAGTTCTTCTCGGTCACATCTTGTTGGTTGATGCCGATGGTGTCGACGCAGAGGGTTCGTAGAGCGCGCAGGCCCTGGCTGAGAACCTGACGAGATGGGCAGTGGTGGTTGAGTGAATATTGATGGCTGCCAGACCGTTGGTGGTGCGCAGGTGATGAGAGCAGCCTGCCTGAGGCCCACCGCAGCGCCATCAGTCGGGCAGCGGGTCGGGGATGGGTTTTGGGAAGGATGGGGGCAGTCACGAGGGTTGCCCCCGACCCCTCGTGGACCTTGGACCTGGACTCACGTGACAAGCCACTAGGCCTAATCGGGAATGAGGGGCATTCGTCCACAAAGGCCAGCCAGCCTTGCGTGCAAGCCTCTGGCTCTGGCCTTTCCTCCCCCATCCTACTATTCCATGAATTGACTAGATACTGCTCCGAATCAGCCATCGCCGCGGCAGGGGCTATCCTTCACCTGGACAAGGTTGTGTCTCAATAGTAAACTTGGTGGCTGGCTTGGACTACATATCAGGTGTGGAATCGAAGAGAATGGGAACGGGTGTCCCCTCACTGAGGCATATTTGACCTACAATGACAGACCAGGGAGTCAAGCAAAGGATAAGTGACAGAGCAGGGAGCAAAGGGTTAAATTGTTGCGACAGTTCCGATGAAAAGGGTAGAACGTGACTGCTTGCCCTGTCACGTGAAACCTTCCGCGTCGTCCCCCATAAAAGGAATCTCGCCGCGACCAAATTTCACGACTCCAAGAATCGCCGAGCAACCATCGCGGCCCCAGCTCCCAGCTGCCCACAAATCTAAAAACAAAACCCCAACCCGAATTGCAAAATGGATTTCTCTTCTTCCACTTCCTCCCACCTCCTCGGAGATCTCCCCGGCGCTCTTCTCTCACTACCTCTCGATTTCTACCATTTCGCCATCAGAATTCTCACAACCATTCTCTCGTCATTCAATCCCACTCCTAACACTCTTACCTATTCTCGCGGTTACTTCATCATGGCGAACACGGACATTTCCATCTCTCAGGGCGGCTTCCGGTTCTCGACCGATTCCCCCAAGCTCTGGAGCCCCGCCGTCCTGATTCTGCCTACCCTGGTCGCGGCAATCTTCATCCTCGCGAGCTATCGCGATGGATATGACGGTATCTATCCTCTTCCATCTTTTATTTATTATTTCTAATCGCGTTGTAGGTATCGCAAATATCCTCCAACATGTGGTTTCGACTCCGGGATTCGCCTTGGTGGTAATCACGGTCTTCGCCACTATGTATCTCTGGACTCGGCCATCGACCAAGGCCAACATTGGCGTTTTTCTCACTGCCGTATGTCTCGTCTTCTTGTTTCAGCGTAAGCATCCCAATTGATTGACTCATCCCATGAGATTCGCTGACATGCAATTGCTGTCAAAGTCTTCGAGAAGACGCCGGCTGTCTTGGAGAAGATGCCGACTATCTTGACTGCCGTTTCCGACAACGTCGACAAGTTATGTTCGGGCGTCGCTAGAATCCTGGCCGAGGGATTGACAGCCATTACCAAGATCCTGTCCGAGGGCATCACCAAGATCTTGTCCGAGGGATGTACAGGCATCACCAAGATCCTGTCCGAGGGCATCACCAAGATCCTGTCCGAGGGCATCACCAAGATCCTGTCCGAGGGATGTACAGGCATCACCAAGATCCTGTCCGAGGGATGTATAGGCATCACCAAGATCCTATCCGAGGGATGTACAGGCATCACCAAGATCCTGTCCGAGGTAAGAGAAATCGAGATAACTATAATCCTGGTCGAGCTGGGTAAACCTTTGGCTGAAGTTTGGAAAGGCGCCGCTGACATCTTTGCAAAGCTGAAACCTTTTATCGACGTTCTGGCCGCATATCATGTACTTCCCCAGATCCTCGCGTTACTCTGCTTTAGGACCGTATTCCACCACTACCACCCCAACAACTGATGGTATGGTTTCCCTAGCCTGAGGTGGAGATAGTCCGGGAAGAGACGGATGGCAGATTTTGCCCGCTGGAGATGGTTGGGATTGTGAAGAATAACGTGGAGAGAATAACAGCTGTTCGCTCTATGCATAGATAGCTTTGAGGAAGCGGCCTCGCCCACTATATATCACGGTTTATCCCATATCCTATCAGGACAAAGCAAGCGACTGTCCTATCGTCGCCGGCGAGCATGTTGCCCACGTGGATGTTCGGTTGAGCTGGAGGTCGCTGCAATTTTCACCCCGCGCGAGGCTAAAAACCCCCCATGTCCCTCTCAAAAGGGTGGGCGGAAACAAGTCAGTCTTGTCAGTCTGGGTGTGCAGTCACTCGGGCGAGTGATGCGCTCCTAACAATCACTTGCAATTTTCGGGACTTTTTGGGAGGAATGACTTGTGGGAAGCCATTAATTATGACCCTCCCGCTAGGAGGGGGCCTGGAGCACTGGCGTACATCAAGACGACTCCTCAGGACCTAATTGAGCCGTTCCGGCTCGCAAATCCAGTGGATAGCGTAGAGCGATGGCTGCTGTATCGATCAGATGCGAACGTGGGCGCCCGTGATGTGGGAAACTCATGGCGAAGCAGGGACATGCAAAATCAGCATGAAGACCCCCGCGGGCTCTGTTGATGGAAGATTGGAGTAGTAGATCTCTCTTCCCACACAAAATTGCAAAGCGAGGCTGGTAACTACGGCCACAAATTCCTCGCCTAGTCTTAGTTTAAGCCTACGCTGTATGGGCATGGGTTTCTGGTCTTGCTCTTGGAGAGAAACCGAGCACAAATCACAAACACAGGCCAAAGAAATCGCCAAGGAGAAAACTTGTCTATTCACGACAATCGCCGGACCTACTAAAACCGCCATGCCTACCGAAGCAGGTAGGTATACGTCCCAAGCTCTGTGGGGTCATGGCTTGGGTCACATTATCTCTCCCGGGTCCCATGTCGCCACCTATCCATGATGACCATCCCCCATTCCTTCGTTGCTGGTTATGTGTAGCCTTGTTCAGCGACGGCGAGTCGATCCAACTCCAACGCTGTTATAATCACTCTTCGGGGCCGGGGCCTTGCCCCGGGAAGTCGAGCATGAAGTCGAAGGCAGAGTCTCCGAGTCGTCGTCATCGGACTCGCTGGTCCAAGTACCAGGAGTGCGGCGGCGGGTCGATCCAAACCCAGTGCTCATATGGGAGGAGGATTCGGATGTCTTAGCAGCCGAGGTTTTATGCTCCGGAGCTGGGCCTGACGGACTGGCCGAGGAGGTTGCCGATGTGTTGGCGCGAGCGCCAGAAGAAGTCGTCGCATGTTCGCGGGTTGCACGGTCCGGTCTCGTTCCACGCGCTGCGTATCCAGCCGCGGCGCTCGTGACAAATGTTGAAAATAAACCAGGGCGGGAAGGCTGCATTTGCGGCGTGGGCATCGGTGGAAACGGTGGAATCGATGGCGGCGAAGGAGGTTCCTGGCCCGAAGGAGGCGTCCAGCGGCCGGGAGATGTGGGTCTCGTAGGGCCAAGGGCTAGTTCGCGGATGAGGCAGATGATCAAGGCCAGGGCTATGAGCCTGGACACGGAGATTGAAAAGGTCGTACTCTCGCTTGCCTTGGCGCGTGGGGAAGTTCTAGTGGTGGCGGGTGCTGGTTACCGCCGAGCTTGGTTGCGCGCCAGTCGCTCCATGTCCCGAGCGAGCGACGGATGCTTCTCCTTGCCCTCGCTCGTCAGCGCTAGCTGGTACTCCACTCCGCAGCTTCCCTTGAGGATGTAGCTGCCGCTGGGCGACGAGTGTCCCTCGCAGATGACGTCGGTCGAGCCGGGCTGGAGAGTCGAAGGGAGGGTCGCGGTACAGGTCCATTGAACGTCTTCGCGTGAGTACGATGAGCCTTGGTGCAGCATAGAATATCGATCTGGTGCAGTGCGCAGATGTTGGAATGTGAAGTGCAGCGAAGCCGCGGGGCGGGGTCGACACGGCCGTGTGCAGTTTGCTCGCCCGCTCGGAGCGTCAACACCTTCACCTCGGAGAGGCGCACCGTGTTGGCTGGCGGGGAGGAGCCAAAGGCCATGGCCATGGCGAAGAGAAGGAAATAGACGAGCTGATACATCATGATGTTTTCGAGGGATGAATGTGCTCAAACTTATTTGGCGAATGGTGAGGGACAGCTGAGAAGAATCTGCCTCGTTCTCAGCTGGTGGGGTTTTGGGGAGAAGGAAGAGAGCAGTGGAGGATCTGCCTTGTGGGAATAGCAAGATTTAATTGTTGATCGATCTGTGGGCGCGCCTTGGTCTCATCCCATCTACAGCGACCCACTCCGCTGGCCAAGTGAATCAATCATCAGGCTTTTCTTCGAACTGTCTGAATGCCTCCCCAGGCTGTACCCACCTTTTTTATTCGTTCTTTGTTGAATATTTTGGGTTGAGAGTTGAGGAGGAGCAATGTTGTTAAGAATTGCTCATGTTAAATATCTTAATCAGCAAACAGAATGCAAATGTGGCTTTAAGAGAGGGTTTATTTATATAGGTGGATATATATAAATATAAGTTGGAAAATCTTTGTTTTTCAACGCCACACCTGACGTTGTTAAATAATCTTTGAGCTTGAGGTTTATGTGTCATACCGACACGCTTACTTGAGTGACACCGTCACGCTGGTTTGTGTGGCTGGATGGGCTCTACTCAACAATGTCATTTGACAAAGCCTTGGGGAGAATGTCTTTTTCTCATCACAACAATAAAGAGCTTTGATAATTTTTCTTGAGAGTGTCTTTGTGCACAGTAGCCTCGGTCTCTGTGTTGGCCACGAAGGCGTCTACTCCGTCATAGGACAGAGAAATGTCCTGCTTCATTTTCCATTCGGCACGACAAGCAGGCCGGGGTGGGCTGCTGGTTTGTCGTTCGGAGATAGAGGCCGTTTGTGGACGCGTTGTTGTTGTTGTTGCGGGGCTGGCTTTGGTTGCACGGAGCCAAAGGACAAGCAATACAATCACGCAGTTGCAACCCCATTAAATCCACCGATTTCCAAGAGTGCAGTGCTTCTGACATGTATCTTGGACCTGCGACCGTGCATCCTGGATGGTGGAATTGCGATATGATTTGGTTATGAGTCCAATGAGATTGATTGGCTCGCAATTCCATCATGATTTGCGCCTCGCTTCGATCCATTGGGAGGGAAGGGGGGGGATCAGTTGTTGGGGAATTGTTCGCGATCAATTAGTTGTCGGTTAGGTCAGACGGATTACAGACAGTGTACACGGTGCAGGATGCGCCGATGATGTGGGTGACGGTAGGCCTCTCTTTCTTCCATTGCTTCTTATCTCGCGTAGTGTTGATCAACGGAGGAATCGTTATCAAACGACAGAGACTGACGCCTCAGGCCAGCATATTTTTTGGCCGCGTCCGATGCATCTCGTGCTTCCCCGCATTTCGTGTGTTTCCTCACGTTCCGCTCTTTGCTTCGTCACGCACCCCGCGCTTCGTTTTTTGTTTCCCTTTTACCGCACGCCTTCATCAATGTCGGAGCTAGAGCGTCAGCTGCAGCACGCAAATAAACGCGCGAGACGAGAGAAGAACGGGCGGACCAAGCAGGAGAGCCCGAAATCATTGGTTCGGGGAGCAATGCTGGTCTGGGTGGACTGGTGGGTAACGTTGCTCGTTTCTGCAGTTCCCCGGAGACGAGGGCGCGCCTCCCGGTTGCCCAGCTAGCTAACCACTGTGTGATCTCGCGGGAGAGTCTGTACCACCCGTTGGTGCTGTACCGCGTTGAACCCACCTCTGACATCCATCCGGATGAGCGCGCCGTGTCTGCAAGGAACTTGAAAATGGTGCGGCTCTTGCATCCCTCGGAAGCCGCATTGAAGATGGATTGGAGTGTCGTCACCTGCGTGATGGTCCTGTGGGCCGGCTTCGGGCTCGGAAGCTCGGCACGTCCAGTTTGGCAGTCCACGCAGATGACCTGAGACAACTCTGGTGGAGAGTTGGTAGGAATGGAAGGGAGATCCATGACGATGACCGGGTTACTGGAACAAGCGTGGATGCGGATCGGCAACCTGGCCGTGTCTGGGAGAACCCGAATAGCTTCCCCCACTGCACAACCTGCGTAGAACACTGGTTGGAACTTGATCAAATCTCATTCCATGCCATATCTCAATCTAAGACATTCCGAAATAACGCGGCACTCGAACTCCGGGACTCAGATGAGACTTGGGCGCGACGTGCGCGATTTGGTTCCTGGAATTTGCGCCAAGTTCGGTTATAACCCGACTCCAGGTATGGACTCCCCTCTCTAATAGGTACAATGTGCGCATCTGACATGGCAGCATGAGGCTCATTCACCTCATCGCCGCTGTGACTCTTTGGTCCGGCCTGGTGTCTGGCGGTGGCAACGGCCATTATCCGGGTTGCATCTACAAAAGCTATAAGCAAGACTGTTCTCTCACCAACACCCTCGTCCCCGGTTGCGCGACGTTCCGCGTGCCTCACGAGTACGACTGGCCGCTCAATTGCGCCGGCATCTTCATCCAAGACCAGGCGGATCCCCCGGCTGTTTCGATCGTCTGCGTTGACTTTGTTAGGCGCGGCCTCACCTTCACCTTCCCACCCATCCCTGGATACATCACCAAGTCCACCGCCGTAGCTTGGCAGCTCATCGATGATGACGAACCGAGTCTCGAAAGTGCTCCTACCATCCAATGCGAGCCGAGGGGGGATCGCGGTGCCTTTGTCTGCACGCTTCCCCTCAGCGACGTGCTCGGAGTCTCCCCGGCAAGTCCATTGGTGGATCTCCTCAAGGATCTCTGTCCCAATGGAGTAGGCGGCGGCCCCGGCCTGGCTTTCACTTTGCATTCATGGGGGAAGCGAAACCTTGGGGCTCGCCGCCAGGGATTCTGATTCCCTACCGCCAGCGAGACTCCTACATCAAGATGCGATATCGCTGCTCAACTTGCAGAACCAATCCTTGTCCCACATCGTCTCATTCGAGTTCAGGCCAGACTTGCGCGACAGCTGCGACCTCCTTCATCACGGCAACAGACTTGAAAACGTCAACAACCTTTGTAACGGTGACAGATATTGAGAGATCAACCACCATGACCACCTTGACAGATACAACTACGTCGGTAACGGTCAAAACAATAATTGAGCTTACAGTGTCGACAACCTTCACGACATCATCAGAGCTCGTCACATCGACGGCCACCACAACCAGTACAGCTACAGCACCGACAACGGAGACTTCAAAGAGTACCACTGTGACAACTTCGACGACTCTCACGACATCAGTACTGCTTTCCACGAGCTTCACAACTTCAACTGAGTTCACTACCTCAACGACAACCACCACAGTGCCCACCACAGAGACCTCAACAGCCATCACGACATCCACAAAAACCACTACATCCATAATACCCATAACAGAGACTTCTACAACCATCACCACCTCAACAACAACCACAACGTCTACAATACCTACCCAAAGACGTCCACGACAGTCACCACCTCGACAACGACTAAGTTCATACACCCGGAAACGGAACACTACCTGAAGCGGAACAATAGCGCCACACAAAACCCACAAATTCCTACCCCCACAACACAACCATTACTTGGTCAATTAATCTCAAACTTTAAACATAGGTTTTTATATACAAGGGTAATATAAAAACAAAGTTCTGGACTTTTAGAATTTTTTTCCATGACGAAATATCAATTTTGAAGTCTTGAAAGTTAGCATCTGTTAAGACTTGCATTATATGTATTACGTAAGCAAAGTAAAGTCTTTTTATGAAAATGAGTATTTAAATACTTAAAATATAATATGTTGCTTTTCTTATTTTTATAACTAAATTATATAATTTATTATATAATTTTAAATATGTAAGAAATTATTAACTTTATAGTAATAATATTATTAAAGTAAATAATATTAAGAAGAATGATAATGTTATAGTTAAATTAATGTATTTAGAAGTAAGAAATATATAAGTGAGAAATATTTATAAACTAGTTATTTTATTATTAATATAATTGGTTTTTAATATAGGTATAGATATAAAACAATTAATAAAAAACTCACCATAATTGGTATATGTTTAGAAACTTATATATAGTAATATATTCACTACAAAATCTTAAAAACATTTTCCATTTTATTTTTACTATTTAGTTTAATAATATTACTATTTTTAACTTATTTTTTTCTCTATATTCAAAATTATATAATATATTATACAATTTAGTTATAAATAAAGGAAAAATAAAATGTTATTTTAAAAGTATTAAAGTATTAATATATATAAGAAGAATTCATATTGCTTACATAATACATATGTTAGTTTCTAGCCCCCGTGGGTCCACTGGGTCGGCGCACTGCGCCGAACCCTCTGGAACCTCCTAGAATCAGGGGGTTTCACCCCCTGAATTCCACTAGTTTCCACTGGATTCCAGTTGCCACAGCGGAGCTGTGGAAGCCTCTGGAACCCAGTGAGTCACATAAGCACTTACGTAGCCTACGGCCATTATTCCAATCCTGTATAATAGATAGAAGGCTCTGGAAGCCGACCACAGCCTACAAAAGGCCCTCTCCTCTCCTGTATCTAGCCTTCTACCAAGCAAGCAATTCACACCACTCATTCAGTCATATATAGAGGCACTGCCTCTGTACCTCAGACCTTCTTTTGCTTCCTACAGCGCTGGAAGCGCTGTAGTACGGCTTGGAACAGTACCGCTCTACTTCCTCTAAGCAACAGGCCTGTACTACAGGCCTGTGGAACCCTACTGTGCAACAAACTACAATTTAGTAGTGATTTACTTTAATGTAGTTAGCCCACAAGATAACGAGGAGCATATGGAATCTTACGGTCCAATTACACCGTCTACTACATATACCAGCTTATCTTAAGAATTTGGAGATATGCCAGTCTATATTAGGCATCTTCTTAACAGTCTACAGTACGTATTAATTCCTTACTTGTGAAAGGTTAAGAAGAGGAGGGAGCTTGGTAGTTATGTAATATCACACAGTAAACCCCCCTAACACCCTGATTTGTACCACAGCTTACCAAATCTCGATAATTCTAGAGGAAGCTTATTAAGGTTTAGCCCTGCGAACCTCAATGTGCGTTAATGGAGTTATATCAAGCCACAGTGGCTAGGAAGGTTTTGTATCGAAGCTATGATGGCCAGGAAGGTTGCGCTAGTGGGCACCTACGGATTATCATTTAGAAGTTATAGAATGACAGGAGCTTTAGTCCCTGGAGGACCTCAGTATTAGATAGCTGGGGAGACCTAGAATGGTATCTTGAAGGGCAAGGACCTTTAAGGCCATAGTTAATTATTGTGCTGAGAATAGATCTGTTTAGCACCTACAGGGCCACATTCTGTTCCAAGCCGCACCTACAAGCTTCTTATAGTTGCCCCTGTCACATGTGAGCCAGAAGTTATCGGCTTTGATGTAATGCTAATGTACTGTATGTTAATGTAAGAAGTTAATTAATTAGTTCATGTTAAAAGTCCCAGAACATGGCTGACTTGAGCAATTTATCTGAGTAAAATTTGACATTTTTTCACGAGCTAATTTCTGTCTAGTAGCCAGTTTCAGAGCCTACACGTAAGGGCCCAGATTTAGGCTTTCTACTGTATAAGGTGAAGAAAAAGTATAATAATGCAGATCCTGTTTCGCTTGTTGTAACCTCTAATAGTTTATACAAGGATTTTCAATATCTTGTTCATTTCAAAATAGAATACCCCTTAACTATCCGAATCCTGGTAAGCCAAACAACGTTATAACATAGTGTAAAAGCTTAACGTATTATAGTTTTACATCTCGTTTGTCCTTGTAAGATTAAGGGTTCTTTTTACTTACTATTAAATGTGTTGCTGTCGACTACTATATTTTCCACACTGTAGACTGCTGTTTATGTACTCTTTTGGAACCTAGTTATACACCTACTTCTAAATGATCTTTTTTACAACTTACTATCTTCCCTAGCTAAACTGACTGTCTTTCTCTAGCTACTTTATTTTTATAGAGGATTGCTAGATTATTTGATAAAGGTATAAGGCATTTTGGGTTCACTATTCTGGGCTATTTCGTCCATAATTGGACTTCGAGTCCTACTTCTTATGTCGGGAGCTACCAAAAATCACCACTCCACACGAGTAAGGAGATCGACCCAAGTATCTAAAAGAAGTTAAATTTAGGGTCCTTATACATTCTAGAAGGTGAATCGAGTATTTAAATTATATGTCTCTACCTTAAGCTTAAGTTAACTTAGATTTATTACGACCTGCACCCGACACAGGCCTCGAGAGGACTGGCGCGGGTTAAGACAGAACGTATGGCAGGACGCCAACAGGTAGGGGGCGTTCCGAAGACGGCTTGTTGAGCTAGCACTCCTAGACGGGAGTTCAATGTCACTGTAGGTCGTTGTCACTATAATGCACAGAGATGAGTCTGAACAGTAAGACACAAATGAATCATTGAATACTAGCGTGAGGAACCAGAGTCCCTCACGGTGGTTGTGGGCACAACCATGGCTATCTATACTAACTAACCAAGAAGTACTTCGTACCTTGCTCTGTCTGCTCCTCTGCTCTGTAACAGAGCAGCCAGAGCAACAGAGCACCTTCTGATTGGTCGTAGGGGCTTCGGGTCTTTGCACCCCTGGCCCAGTGCGTAGTGCCGTGTGTACGGCTGCTCCGCACTGCTCAGTCTGCGGGGAATTCGTCGGGCCGCGCCGGCCCAGGTGCCGACCCTGCAAGGTCGTCACAAGATTCTTTCAGCAAAAGCCTGTCTCCTCATCCAATCAATCTAGTATTTTAAGTTCAATATCAAGCTAGTGGCTAAAATTGTACCTGCAGCTGTTATTATTGGTTGCATTTGAGTCTGTCAGACGGTAACTGCCAATTTGAGGGCCTGAGCCAAGAATGAAGGACTAGTAAACGCTACATCGGGTCTGCTTTGTATACATATAGGAACCTCTGGCCCAAAAGCTTCCTGTGAGGGGCCAGAGGTCGAGGTCTATGCTCCTTCCCCAACCCCACCTCCCACCTTTCTTACATGTTGAGATTGTTGTGCAGTGCTTGCTCTTCTTCACTCCGGACACATACTGACAAGAGACAGCAGCACCGGGCTCCCGACCAAGTTGGAGGCTCATCGCCATACTCGCGGCAACTACACGCGCAAAGAGAAGCCGTCAACATGCACGTTTCGCGTGGTCTTGCCGTCGCGTTCCAAGTTTGGTAAACGTATCGATAGTCCCCCGGGTCCACTCCACAGCTGACCCTTGAATAGTTTCGTTGCCGCCGTTGCATACACCACGGACGGGACTATTAATAAGCCAAAGAACGATTTAGGGGTCTAATGATTTGAAACAAAGCAACCCGACCCGGTGTCTGTCCGGGTAGCTACGGTATACCCCAAGGGAAAGACATCGACTAGAGTTGCCTCTTCCATTGCCCTTACCACGTACCTGCAGACTGTACCTGCAGCGGCGCATACAGGCGGGGTAGTATTATTTCGCAACCTTTGACATGGTACATACAACTAACCTTATACAGACACCAGAGTCTTCACGATATGGTTCAGTTGGTCGGCTACGAACATATCGAAACTATCAACCAACGGTTTGCGCCCTACTCTAATGACAAAATTAGCTACGTCTAAAGTGTAGACTCTCCGGTACACAAAATGCTTGACCTGCCCAGACACCAGAACGACCCAGAGCGCAACCGTCGTTATCTTATCCTATGCCTAGTCATGACACCGCTCTTATTGGTAGTAGCTGATGGAGACCCTGCGGGCTCGGCTCAACCTTCCCCGGTAGTGGTAGTAGCGGGACAGGCGGCTGAGATATCAGGCCTGAGCGGCGCGATGTCACCTCCGCATTGCCGCTGCATGTCATCGCTGCAGGTGCGTTACCCGATCGAACACATTTCAGCGAGAAGATGGTTCTCCGATAATTTTTCCGCGGGCCGTTCACGAAAGAAACAGGCAAACAATTTCCAAATTTTGCATCATTGGCGTCCATGGCAGAAGAAGGAGAGCTGGAATGATTGATCAGTGTTCGACACCAAACCGTGTACTCGAGCTTAACAGCTGTATAAGACCCTTAATCAACACATAAGTATTAATAGAAAGTATTAATAGAGGTTAGGTAATGTGAAAGCCGAGGTATCCCCACAACCCCGAATTAAGCTTGCCCGGGTCGTCCTTCCTGCTCGGGACGGGACGACCTGCATTAGCTCCCAGCGCCCCCTTTCTTTGCAACACCAAGCTTCACGAATACGGATTCTAAATGCCATTGCCAAGCGCAACTATTGGATGAGAAAACAGGACCATCAGGGTAGTAATGCAGGCTCACGGGTACCTGAAATTTGTGCGTGGCAAACATTGGCATCCACCACTGTTTTCTAACAACCCCCCCCTGAATCCGGGGAATTAATTGCGTGCCCAATACCGAGACTGTACCTTCCTTCACACCACCGTAACCGTCCGTTCGGTCGCCACCCTATATACGCATTGCAACGGGTCCACATATTTTCCCCCCACGGGCGCGTTTAGGCAAATAATGCCAATCCTCTTAAACTCATCCTGACCCTGAGAACAAGCCCGGAGAACCATCCGCAAAAAGTAACTATTCCCGCTGCTCTCCAAGCTGCTCATCCGTAGACACACCACCCTGTTTCTAGCAACAACCTGATCCTCTCCCGGTTTATTCAACAAATAGTTAGTCAGCGAAGAACTTGACCTTCTCCCCGGTAGGCATCACGATCCAGATGTAGGGGATACCAAGACGGCGGGTGAAGAGGATGGCGTCGCGGAAGGTGTTGGAGAGGGCGGATAGAGGGATCGAGGTGAGCCGGTCTTCGAGCGTGGATTGCGTGGTGGTGATAATTTGCGTTTTGCCCCAGCAGTGGCTTAGGCAGATGTAGAGGCCGTGTTAGTGCTGGGTTTGCACGAGTTTAATCACTCCGTCTTCGAGCCCGACGTCGACAACTCGGGAGGGGAGCGGTGGGCTTTCTGGCGAGTTGCAGAATTCGTGTCCTAGTGTGGTCTCAGAGTCTTTGTCGGACTCTGACCAGGCCCGTCTGGTAGGAGACACTCCTCAATCCACTCCGTGGCTTTGGCAAAGGCTTCCGCGGAATCGGTTGTCAGTGTTATTCTATCAAAGGTTGGGATCGATTCCCATGCATCGGGAATGAGACAGTCTTCGTCTGGTTTGACCAATGTTAGCAAGAAAACAAATGGATGCTGAATCCAGAAGCACCTTCAGTCGCGAATATTTCCACCTCAAACCGCTTGCCACCCTTCAGGTCAAAGCAGAGCTGCTTCTCCGGGTCGCTTCCCGCATCAAAACGATCCCGGTAGTAGAAGTGGATGCCGAGAACATCCACATTGTCTTCAGTGATATCGTGCTGCTCAAAGCAACACCGACTCCCCTGGATGAGGATGTCGCAAATGTAGCAGCTCTCGGCCGACTCCAGGAGGTCCTGCTAGCTCAGACTCCGCTTGATCCAATCTCGGTTGTCCTCGAGAAGAGGCTCGTCAGGGGCAGCCGGTTCTCCATTGCCACAAAAGTCGCCACAGGTGTTGCAGACCATGTTGAGGACTTTCGAAGCTCGTGTCTTTCGATGTTGTTTGCGGAGTCCTGGTTGGCCGCGATTGGCGTTAGGTATCAACAAATGGACACGTTGAGTCTCCGATCCTACGCTGGCTGACTAATGCAAGTCCAGTTCTTGTGGCTCTGTCCGTGTCCACATGAACTTGGGAGAGAAGCGTGAGGTGATGCTTTCAATGTATTTGACGATGCTCTCGAGAGCTTTACACAGTGTAAATAGGCGGTGGGCCGAGATGTCAAAGTGCATGGTGCGTGCGCTGGAAAAAGCGACAAGGTGTGGCTCCATCGCAATTGATCTCCAGAAAGCCCGCAAATCCACAGCAGCCTCTCATCGCTCCTTCCGGTTAACTTTTCGGCGAGAGGAGCGAAAGTCGGAGGAAACTCAGCAACGCATCTCCCATTGTTTCATCCCCTGGCGCACTACAAAAGCGATTGCCAAAAAAGTACCGGCTCGGCGCAGGGGGTGCGCCGGGCGGGCCGGGCACACAGCAAAACATCAAATTTCAGGCAGGCGCAGGGCACTGCCAAGGGCGACGACAAGTATCCCCTCACCTGCCTTTTCTGGGACAGATGGATATATCATGCGCCGCAGCACTGCATATAACCTCCGATACAGCCAGAAGGCAACATCAGTTGGCTCTAGCGCCCTCTTCTCCCCTTTCCTTTTTTTCTTTCTTACTTCTGTTCTGGGTTGACGTTGATCATTGCTTTAGTGCCATATTCGCGCCAAGGACACTGCCATTGACAAGCGCATCTGCAACAACATGGCGGTGGTGACTCAGATTATCCACCTTAGGCCTTTTTTTGCCGATGACCAAGCAACGCATATCGATGCTGTCTTGACACTGAAAGCCCCCAACGTCAAGGCTGGCGAAGTTCTCTATGATTACGAGACCACCTTCGGAAACGTGCCGGCCTACAAATACGGAGACATCCTCGTCGCCTCAGACAGCTCAGGCCCACTTCCCATCACCATAAGACCAGATGACAACGACACCACGGTGGAACAGTGGTGCGCGAGTCGAGACACGCACGGAGATGTCACTCTAACGCTTCAACCGCGCCCCCGAGACGTCGACATCAACACTCCCATCGGTCCGCGTTCCGATCTACGCTGCGACCAAGGTGGCCTCATCGGCGGAGTACGGTCATTCCTCCCCCGTGTAGATGCAAATGGGGATACCTACCGCTTTATCGTCGAGTGGGACCTTTCGCACGCCCCTGGCGGCACTCGTGCCGTGTGGACCTACGGTGAAGGTCCCAAGCCTGTCGTCAAGGAAGGACACATCGGCATGCTATGGAACACGGTCCTGATGGTCGGGCCCATCAACAGCTCACCGCCAGCTTTTACGGAGAGACCGCGTGGTCCGGAGGGGGAGTGTTCAACATATTGGTTCGGAACCTTGCCGCCTTACCTTGACGCTGTCAAAGACTTCCCCCACGAGCTGTTCATTTTCGCAGCCCCCTTCTTCGAGGCCGAACACGACAATTACGGCATGTTTATTCGCAAGGTTGTCCGGGGGTTTGGCGGGACAAGCTTCGAATCTAGTTATGTGCTGGAGTACTCGGAAGATGCTGAGACGAAGTCGGATTGTGCGTTGGTAAATCTCTTGGCACATGAGATGGTGCATACTTGGGCGTGTATAGGGGGTGAAGAGGACGGGTCGCAGAATTTATGGTTCTTGGAAGGTAAGAACGTCTCCGAAATATCCCCCCCTCCCCCTCCCCCCCTATCCTGTTCGCCATGCTGATCCAGACGGCACAGGTATCGCTCAGTTTTATTGTCTGTACCTTCCGGTGCGATTCGGACTGAGAGGAGTCGATTACTTCATCGAGACGCTGAACGGGTTCTTGAGCGCGTATTATACGAACCCTAAAATCAACATCTCTATGAACGAGGTAGCGAGCACCTTTTGGTCCGACTTCTACGCAGAGTCTATCCCTTACATGAGGGGTTTCGTCTATCTCCTGTTGCAGGACGGACTTTTAGCAGCCAGCCGACCGCCAACTGACGCTCGTGGCAATGCTCTTGACATGATTATACTCGATTTTGGCCGTCGACAGAAGCGTGGCGAGGAGGTAAACTCCAAGGACTGGCTGGAAGCCCTGTATCCCTGGATCGGCAAAGAGCGGGCAGATAGAGAATATCGGAATATGCTGGCAGGTGAGGCTATCGATCTTGGCGGAATAGCCACCTCCTGGAACACTCTTGGTATGCCCTTGAAGCTGGAACGGGTAGAGCAAGAGATATTTGAGGTCGGCTTTGATCGGTCGAGTATGGACTCGAGGGTTGTGACTGGCTTGAGATCTGGACCGAGAGCTGAGTTGGCCGGATTGCGGAATGGAGACAAGCTGATCAAGACGTCTAGTGTTTGGGAATGTCGGGATCGCATGGATCGGAACTTTTGGTTTGTGGTGGAGCGGGATGGTGAAAGGGTTTACGGCGAGTTTTGGCCTCGTTCATTCCAGAAGGCTTCAAGCTTCCAATGCAGCTTTGACGTTTAGGAGTCTTTTGATAAGTAGCCAATTCAATGATTGCCTCTATTTTTTCAATGTTACATTTGCCCCATGATCCAACAGGAGTTTGACGGCCTCTTCATTTCCATGGAGCACCGCGTAGTGAAGGGCCGTGCCACCATCACCATCTCGCACATCAATTTGCTTTGTTTTCTTCAGCAAGGTTCGAAGTATGTCCTCCCTCCCCGCAATCGAGGCAATATGAAGTGCTGTTTTCCCCGCCATGTCCGCCAGCGAGGGCTGGGAGGATGGGAGGGTTGCGTTCGGATGCTCTGCCGTCAATCGCGGCGCTCGCATCGCTCGCCCTGGGCGGTCAAACTTACCATGCACTGAAAATAGGACAGCTTTCAGTGCTTCTCGATGTCAGAATTGAACATACCGGGACTGGCTGAGCTAGGAAGTGGTGGGTGATGCGGCAACTCCCCCGCTGGCCAACCGCACGCATTGCTCGCACGCATTCCTCGCTCGTATGTCTAAGACCGTCACAGTACTACATTTCCCAAGCTTCCAGCGAATTGATAGCGTGCTTGAATGCCCAAGGGCGAGCGCGCAGGCCAGAAGAGCGACAGTGGTGTGATAGTGGTGACGATGATAGAGAGTCGATAGCGAAAGCGACGAAGGCTGCGCAATTCAACAAGTCCTATGCTCGTGTAGGCCTCGCTTGGCGCGCTGCCTGCCTTGACTCACTGGCTGGTTCGTTGGCCGGCTCGCTGTATTGCTCCTGCTCTCCCGTAAATTCGCAACTATTCGCAACCCCTAACCTACAGCGGCCAAAGGCATCGCTTCAGTGGGCCCTCGACCACATGACAGCCCCCCTGAAGGCCGCGTCCCAACGGACGGTTGCACCCAACTAGCCACTCAGAGGAGGATGTCCATGTTACCCTGAATCTCTGATGCTCCGGGGGGCTCTTCGCATGACACGTACATTTTGCTTCGTTCTTGTGACAAGGTATGGATCCCAGCCGTATTTTTTGAGTCAGAAAGAGGAGAAGTGCTGAACGTTAGGAGTGGTGGGGCCCTGAGGTGATTGTAGTAGAGTTCACCCCTGTCCCCGCATACAAAAGTTTCCCTGCCGATGCGGCCGAATGAGAAAGACCCGGATTTTGACTTCCAAGGTTTGTGGTTCCCGCGCAGATGCTGCTGGTGGTACTTTATTTAACTCCAAACCCCCTCTCTCTCAACCATGCCCGTTCATCCACGACTTTTCACCGACTAGCAGCACACCATGGGTTTGTATCTTCTCAATCTGCCGGAGAAGCTTCTCCTCATGATCATGAAGCTCCTTGACCCCGGCTCAATCCAGTGTCTACGACGCACCAACCGGATCTTCCTTCGCCTATTCTCAAACTCTGCTTTCCGAGATTTTCATCACCACATATCAGGGCTGCCAGATTTGCAGGCATACACGGAGCCTTTCCAATGGCGAAGGGCTAGCCTGGCGTTCGAGAGGGAGGCGTACAGCGAAAGTGTTCGGGGCTTGCTCCGTTCCGAGGAAAGCCGCAAGCAGTGTATTACGTGTCAAAATACCAACTTGCATGATCCACAGTTAGCGACGGATCTGGCCAAAAGCAAGCGTTTCTGCGGCGCATGCTGGGCGGAACACCCGGCGGCCTTCTTCCCAGCCTCAGAGCGCGACAACGACCAACTAGTGAAAGACACCTGCATCGGGCATACCGGTTATGTCCGACTTTGCGAGCACGAGGTCATCACGAGGGGCGAGATCGCTCAGAGGTGGAGCTCGGCCTTGAGATTGGGCGACATTAACGATGAAGAGGCGAAGTGCATACTTCTCAAGACATGTTCACATCCCAGCCATGCGCCCAAAGTCGAACACCGTGTGACAGGATCGGAGGGAATGAAAACGTACAGGTGTCCGGAAGCGGCACTATGGCGACGTGGGTCCGCAGTTGTCCTGACATTGAAATGGAGAGGACACATTTGCCAGGTACCGCACGGCTTGCCAATTCCCGCCACCCTCATGGAGGAACGAATTCGCGACCTGCGTCGCGGCGCAGCTGAGTACATCGTCCCCCAGGCTGCCCCTGGCACTCTCCCCGAGATGCGGTGTTTTGATCCCAATAAATGCGGATGCCTGGATTATGGGAGCAGATACCCACCCAACTCGCTGTGGGCAGGCACGTCTGGTGAGGACAGCTGTCTTGTGGACCCCAGTCGCCGTCTGCTTCCACTGCCCGCCCCCAGCACAGGGAGCACGCCATCGCAGATAAACTGCGACGTCAATGCTCTGAGTCATTTTACAAGATCGAGGCTTAGCGATGCCCTTAGGGAGTTTAGCGGTTACTCCATAAAGGTCCGTCGATGCTCAGCCAGCGCCCAGTGTCTCCAGGTCTTCTACTATCGGCGCATCGCCTGCGGCCCGGCTTGGCAGCCCGAGTGGCGCACCGTCGACTATTCGTGGTTTGAGGCATTGGATCCCGATTCATATTCCCTTTTTCAGGATCAGGACACCAGGGGCGCCCTCTGGTGCGTGGATCCAAGCTGCACGAACTTCTACCGTTACTTGGGAAGACCCATCGTCAGAAAATGCTGTGGCCCTGCTATAGCGAACTTCTTCGAACCCCACTCCCTCAAGGACCTAGTCCCGTCGAGGATTTCTGGGACGTGGTATAAGACACAGCGCAGCGCAGCCATTCGTGTCGAGCAGTCGAGACTCGAGTCATCAAGATCCAGCAAGGCCGCAACGGCCGATTCTCCTGCAATGGCAATCCGTCCTACACCGAATTCTGAAACTGGTACAGTACCTGCGGCTGTTAACACCTTATCCATAACGGCTACGAAAGCGCGGAACCCCGCGATTCCTAGGTACATTACCCCAATACCCGTACATGGAATGCTCTAGACTAATATAGTGTGAAACAGGAAGAAGTTGAAAGCTTTTTGGAACCGTATAATTAAGCGCTGCATGTTCGCTGAGGGGACAAGGAGATTGAGGAAGGAAGGGTAAAGACAAAGGTGAAGGAAGTGAGAATCAAGACGGAGGAGGTCAGGGAGGTGATGAGGATAATGATGACGATTAAAGGCCCTTTTCTTTCCATTAGAATAGTGTCGTGGATACATCCCTTGAAGATAAGCAGGCAGTTGAAACCCATTCCATTTTACCAAAGCCCAAGCGTGCAGTACTTTTCTAAATATCCGACCGACCCGTTCACTACGTGCAGTCGAATGGGAAATGTCCCTTCCAGGTTCAGCCAAATGATGCTACGGAGATTTCATACCTACAAACCTACGCACTTGATATTAAATTACCTGCATTCCAGAAATTGGGGGCAATGGAGGCACGAGTTTCATTGTTCCTAAGCTCTCACGCTACAGTACACGTCAGGACGGCATTTGGCGCACCAGGGCAATCGGCCCTGGACTGGAGCCACTGGATATCGGCGCAGCCGTTCAATTAATTTCCTGACCCTAGGCATTCACCTATAACCCATCCGCAGCCCGCCCCGAGTCTCTCGAAATACTGCGAACCACCGGCTGACCAACCCACCCCGTCGGCCCAGGATCAGGCTTCCCCAAAATCTTAACCTCCACCTCACCCACCAGAGTTACCATCTTCCTCCCCCCCATAGTCAGCTTCACCTTCCAACGCAGCGAATGCCTCAGCCTCAGATTATACGTCTCAAAATCCGGGAAACATCCGTCAGGATCCCCTCGAATTCCCATCCCCGCACCCTCTCCAGGCCACCCATGCGCCCCGCCCGGTGAAAACCTGAGGCCGTCCCCCGCGAACCGAATATCCAGCGCCTGCCCGAGATTCGCAGCATCGCAGTTGCTCGCCGGCACAGGCCAACGGTGCGGGTGGTCCCATCGCCACTCGTGGTATGCGACTGTCCATCGCCGCTGATGGTGGATGGTCTGTCCGTCACGCGGTACTGTTGCATGGGCGATGAGCTGGAGGGAGAGGAATTTCATCTCAATCTGGCGCCATGTCTCGGGGGTGTTAGATTCGATCGGGGATACCTCCGTGAACACCTTAAGTGGTATGGGCGTCTCTGAGTCGAGCTGGATCTCGCTGGGCAGTTTGATCCCAGCTTGGAGGCGGTATGTAATCCCGCGCAGCTCTGGGTGGCGGCGCCTGTCGTGGCGGGAGTGCTTGAATTTGGGCAACGGTTGGTCGATCGTATGCGTTTGGAGCGATGTGATTACCAGTGGCTCGACGAGTGGTGGGGAGATGGTGATGGGATGGATGGCGCGGGATTGAGTACGCCTCTGGACTTTTCTGCATGGAGATTCGCCACGAGGAAGTACTCTACGAGTACGGGAGAGTGGCATGAATAGAACGAGAACGGGATAGGCGATGGAGAGACGGCTGATTCAGTGAGAGGAAGAAAGCTGTGTTCGTTGCGCTTGTCGGCCGCGACGGCGGAGAACACGGCGTTCGAGGGGATCAGGATCGAGAAAGGCTCCCAGGCGCATTGCCCCCCTGAGGTTGCGCTTGACGGCAGGTGTAGCAGCCCGGTGTAAAGGGTCTGTGAAAGGGTGGCACCAAAGAGGTCGAACGTCTCCGTCGGCCGATTGGTGTGGTAGGCTCGGGTTCGTCCCACGATTCCGATTGTCACTGACACGAGAGGGCTAGAAAGGGCCGCTTTGCGGACCACCTTACCGGTGATGATTTGGCCCGGAGTGAAGACGCTGGCTCCGCCGTCGAGTTCGATTGCTAGGCTTGGGCCTGTTTGGATTTGGACTGCTCCCCGTTTCCTGTTCAGGTCGCTGTTTAGTTCCAGGGGCACTGTTGGGCCCGATTGAGACATCGATGGCCCTTCCATCGCGATAATACTTGGTTCAGACTTGGAACAGCACCAGTGGCTTGTCGAGATCCAGCCGGAGGGATCCTTTGAATAAAGTCGTGGAATATAGCGGAGATGATGCTTGGGAACGCGTCAGCGAAAGTGTTTGCGTATGTACCTTACGGAAGCATGGGGGACCATATCCTGTCACTTGATCAAGCTTCCGGTATTGCTACCCAAAGTTTGACTCTTTACGGCCGCATGCGAGTTGAAATTTTATTTTACTTTCTTTTTTCATCATCCTGGAGGTCAACAGTTCATCAAGTACACAAATAACAGTCACACATGCTGCAAGCAAGGTTTGTTTCTGAAAAAAGTTCTTTTGTTCTTCCGTAAATGAAGCTATCGCTACAGACTCTATTCTATTTCTATCTACAAATACACGTATGTATACATTTATTTTCACCTCTCCGCCATCTTGCCCTCGCCATTCTACTCACTCACCCTTATCGGCGCGCAATCACGCCGTCCGAGCAAGTGGTGCCAGCTGCAAGCAACTGCGCCACAGCACGACCGTGGTCACAGATGCCAAAATGGGTAGTTCCCATGCAGAGCATCTTGCCGTCGGGGGAGCAGCTAGTAATGGCAGCGGGTGCCTCCTGAGGAGGCTGCTGGGTCGGTGCCGGGGGAGGCACCAGGGGAGCAGCGCCAGAGGGAGTAGGGCGGACTGGAGCCGCAAGCGAAGCGCTGGAGCGGGTGACAGTCTGAAGGGTGGTGGGAAGGCTGGTGGTAAAGGTCGGGGGAGGGACCTTGGGCGATGTGGAGGGCCCGGTCGAGTTGGTGTAAGTCGGTACGGGAGCGCCATCACCCTCGAAAACTGGGATAACGTCGGGGTTATCAGAGGGGCATGTGCCAGTGCTGCCCTTAGCGGGTTCCTCCAAGACCTTTCCGAAACGTCCGGGGTTGGGAATGTTGAGAACACCGTTGTTGGTTGTGCACTCGCCGGGGATGTTGGCGACGAACATCTGGGGCAGCGAGTCGAAGAAGGCAGTGCTATCAGAGCCGCCCGTGATGGACACGGGGGCACAGTTCATGTATACCTCCCTGTTCCCGATTTCATTGAACCAAGTCCAAGCAAAAGTGGCGTTGCCGCTGGGGACATCCTTGGGGATTGGGATGTTGAACTGGCGGATGCACTCGAGGCCGGAGTCGTTACCACAGTGTACCGAGTCGGCACGGCCGTCCTGGTCAGGAGCAGCAGCACCGAGGTTACCCGCAGCCGAAACAGGGCACCCGCCGATCAGGGTGTAGATGGTCTTCCACTTGGTCTTGTCAGCAGGGGGCGGGTACTCGTAAGTCAATGAGAACTGGCAAGACCCGCCGCCGTGCTGAGCACCACCTGTGAAGTTGACTAGCTGCGTTTGGCCAGCCGTCAAGGGAGTAACCTCCTCTATCGTGGAGAGACCCTGGCAAGGAAAGGGGTATATGACGTCATCTAGGGGGTTCACCTCCAGAAGGGGGTAGCCGTTGTGCAGGTTGTAGGGCGTGGGTGTGTTCATGACCATGTGGCCGTTGGCCAAGCCCAAAAGGGCCGCGATCGTGAAGGGGGCGATGATGGTGACCATCGTGTCGGTTGATATAAGCTGTGATATATGTGTCAATTTGCTTATCTCTTTTCTCTCCCGAATGCTCTTGTTGGGTGTCAGTGAGGCGAGGGTAAGTGGTTAGAGTTGTGAGAGCGATGCTGAAAAAGTACAGTCTAGACTCCAAGCTCATCTCTTCTTCTTATACAGAAGTGGCAGTAGATTCAGGTCTCGAACAATCACCTTGCAACCTGAACAATAGTCCCACTCTCAAAGCTAGTGCTTTCCTTGTTCGTCGGAAGTCTTTGTTGAAGACGAGCAAGAGGACAAAGAAACCGGACCCGAACCTAGTAGTTGAGGATTCCCATTGTCATTGAGGCTCCAATAACACGTTGAAAGCCGACACTTATCCCGGACAAAGAAGAGGTACCCCTGAACATTCCCGGGGACCTGAGACTGGTAATGCAAGATAAAGGAGGACACCGCCAAGACTTAATCAATCTTCCATAGCTCAAAAGATTGACAAGGCAGCTTTCGGCAATAGCTTTCTGTCAATGTATTTTGTGCAATATCTTCGCTGGGTTATTGTAAAACCCATACGAAGCTACAGTGGAGACCGAAATCAGTGTCCAGAAATTTGAATGCCAATCTTTCTCCGCACGGGCTGATTCTCCACTTTGTGGATCATACAGTGCGTCGGAGCTCGCTTGATACAGCAGCTACAATCAGCTCCAAAACTAGCAGCACCTGGGTTGTTACACAGTAGCTCGACACGTGTATATACCATCCCATCAACCAGGGCGGCAAGTAAGCACCAAGCGCAACCAGTTTTAGAGCCGACTTATCTCTATATTCTGCACGGAGGTACAGTCACTTGTAAAATGGGCGCGCCCTTTGCTTGAGACAAATTTGAGCACGGACCATAATAGCTAGCCTTAGCGCTGACATAATCCTTTTACCTTCCCACGCGAGGCTAAAATTGCAGTGATTTTTATAATGCGACGGAGGCCTGGTTCCGTCGCATTATAAAAATCACTGAGGCCTGGTTCCGTCGCATTATAAAAATCACTGCAATTTTAGCCTCGCGTGGGAAGGTAAAAGGATTATGTCAGCGCTAAGGCTAGCTATTATGGTCCGTGCTCAAATTTGTCTCAAGCAAAGGGCGCGACACCCATTTTACAAGTGACTTGTACAGAGCAACCTGCGACGCACTGATCAAATTGGTCCGTGTAGAGAATGTTTCAACATCAAAATATTGGACACTAATTTCGGCCTCTACTGTATCGTAGACCGAAATTCGCCATCTGAATTGGTGAGATGCGCAAAGGACACACCAGATATTTCTGTTGCTATTCCACTGCATTGATGTCGCGACCGCGGCTGACAGGACAAGGGTTGGGAGCAGTACGGGCGGAGCTTTGGTGATTGCCATCGGGATCTGCGGGTCGATTCGCGTTGCTTCCGCCAGGTTGTCGGCAAGGAGGGAACCCTTGCTGGCCATGTTGCTCAGGGGTTTGCGAGAGAAGAAACAAGTGTGGTGTTGCTGGTTGCTGTTGGTTAAGGTCATGCAAGTGGAAAGTCCTGTCTGGGAGGCGATTTTTTGGCATACTCCTCGTGGGGTGTCGATGGGATGCTAACGCAGGAGGCCGCGGCTGTAAAAGATCGGGCGTGCCGCATAAAGTAGTTGTCTTGCTAAAGACTCGGTGTTGGGCAGCAAGGGGTTGAACCTACAGCGAACTTGTCGCTCATTCTTGTCCAAGGCCGTCGGGGTCGAATGGATGCTGGAGTAACCGAGGGTAGGAGCTACCTCGAGGTGCTCATTTTGGCGACGACCAGCCTAGAGCCGTTCGCGATCAGCTGCCACCTCCAGGGCTGTGTAACCTCTGCTAGCGCTGCTCCGCGGCCAACGACATCGACGGGGAAAATGTCAAATTCTTCAGTGCTGCCGGAGCTTCAAGCTGCCCGCATCAAATTACCATGCAGTGCCCAATAGTGGGGGATACCAAGTCAAAAGCAACAACATGCACTCGTAGATTTCATTGTTTTTGGTTTTCCACCCGCCCAGTCGGGATCTTGAGCACTTGCCTTTGCTACCTAGGCACTATCTACCTCTGAGATGCGAGACTACCACCCTCCATGTCTGCATTTATCCCTCGGTAGCATCTGCCTACGGTAAGGTACGAAGTAGTAAGCCTGCTCCCCGCACTCGCCAGCATGTGGAGTTACATAGAGGCCGTGCTGTATTAGACCACGCCGCAACTTGGCTCTCCAATCATCCCGCTCTTCAGTCCGAATCCCAATGTGTCCATGCTCTCTCGTCCTTTGGCCGGTTGACCGCGCACTACACTAAGGCAGTTTGTCTGTCAGTAATTGCTAGCGCAGCTCTTTCTTTATTTAACTAAGCACATACCTTACTCAGGGAGGGGCTCCTATGACTCGGAATAGAAGCGCTCGGGCGCGCATCCGTTCATGACAATCATCATCTGGATCTGCCCAAGATACTGGATGCTGGCTTCGGAAGCGTTGAAGAACAGAAACACCCGGGCCTCCCCGGGATCGGGCAGCTTCATGGTGTCGTTGGTCTTCGTGCGAATCTGCTCTCGGACGGCCTTCATATCCGCCTTGCGCTTTTGAACAATGCGATCAGCGCGGTCGTCAAACAGGAAGGCGATGAAGCTTTTCTGCTTCTCGGTGAGGCCAGCAGAAAGATCGCCCATCGTAAGCTCGAGGACTCCAAGCCCATTACTCTCGGTGACAGAATCGCGCAGCAGGTTTCCGAACAGCGGGTCGAGAAGCTCGCGAGTCTTGTTGACAAGGTCCTCGAACCCGGTGGGCTCGTCGGGGACCGCGGTGCGATTCAGCATGCGATGCATCACCTCCTCGATCGACATCAGTGGCAAGTCGATCTTGATCGGCTGCGAGCCCTGGTTGTTGGCAGTTGTACCATTGCTGGGCTTGGAGGAGGAGCACTCGGCAACCTTGGGGGACTCAGAGGTTTTGCCCTCTAGGGCCTCGTCTTGGGCGGAAGCTTTGGGGGGAGTCATGGCGCTTCCAATTGGCTGGTTGTTGTGGATGATTTTGCAGATTGTGGTGGGGAGATGTAGAAGGTGAAAGGTGTGTCTTGTTTGGTCACCGGAAGTTGCGAGGTAGGTAGGTACTTATCTCAAGTGCCCGGTCACGATGCGGAAAAAAAAATAGGGTGCAACTGGGAAGCTCGCCGTAAACAGTGGGGCTTGTGTGCAGTTTCAGTGGAACAAAGCTACCTTACCTGTGCTCTCAGCAAACGCTTTTCTTCTGAAAGAGAGGAAGGGCTCTTACAGGTCTCGTACGTATGTTCAAACCACAGTGGTACAAAAGAGATATTTGTAGATGGGTATCTATACATCAGCAAGCGGAAGGGATTAATCATTCCCAATCAACTTTTCATATGGTTTATTCACGGTGGCGGTTAACTAAAAGACATAAATGTCCTAGGCTGTTACAAAGACTGGATCGAATGTATGTGCATGCGAATTCTGCCTCCAGTTGGCCCGAAGGCTGGAGTTGGATATACAGTGGGGTGACAAAAGTCTCGCCCAAACCCTGCAATGCCGACGCGTACTTTTCGTGTACCGCGTTTTCCACCCACACCACCCAAACTTCAATTATGCAGGACGGCACGAATACAACGATATATACCCCCAATACCGAGTATTCGCCTCATTCGAGGGCTAAGATTGCAATGGGCTTTAAATTAAGCCTCTAACGGCCTGCGTTAAAGCATAAAACCGGCGTTAATCCAGTAAGCGTTTCGGGGCTAATTACGCGATATAAGATCTAAAAGTCAGGAAAATCTCGCTTACGCTCTAATAAGCTACACTGTCTTGAAAAACACGATCTGTGGAGGGTATTCGCTTTAATTAATAAAGATCTATTCATTTCTAATAACTATTATTTGTCTTACACCGTAGGAGCTGAAAGCTCCGCCCGTGAGGGCAAGCGGTCCCTCTACTGCTAACTATCTACTATCGGGGCGTGGTCGGGGCGTTTCCACCCCACCCACTCTTCTATTTATCCTACTGAAATATATGTGGTTTAGTCTTAACTACTAAACGCGGTGACAGGTTATAAGGTTAATACCTTATACTGGCGTATGTCATAAGTGAGATAAGGGTGTAAGTGGGTCGTTCTCGGTTCTGCTACGCTCACACCCCTTAACCGTGATAGCTTAGAGGTCTTACATCACCTCCTTTTTCGTCTAGAGTAAAAAGGGAGACCCCTTTAGCCCAGGGTAGCTCCCCAGGGTTTAACTGGGACTGAGGCGTTAACGGCTTGGGGGTAACTCCGTAATATCTCCCCCTTTTAGTCCGGTCTTTTTCACACTACTCCAGTTATCACCAGTTTGTGGTTCTTTATTCGTCACAACTTTCGGTTTTACACTCTATTAACTTGCTTCCTTTAGGCCGTTATCGCTTTATTCCTTTTATTTAAGATCGCCAGCGTAGCCAGCTGACCTTTATATGCCTCCTTTAATGGCCTCGTGGCTTCCATCTAACCTTTTTATTAAGGCTAGCTGGCCTTTACGGTTTTTACGGCTCTACTTTTTAACTTTTATAAATTCTTCCTTCCTCTCCAGCCTTCCTTTAAAACTTTTCTTCCTTTAACCACTAACTTCCTCCTCTTAAGTTTTAAGCCTTACACGCCCTGTAATCGCCTCTTTATACCCTCACTTACTCACTTCTGCTATTATTATATCTATCCTAAGCCCTTATAAGCGTAACTCTAGCGGCTTTAATTATAACCCTCTTACCACTACTGCCTATAACCACCTTATTAACACCCTATTAGTTATCTGTATTATCCCCTTTTTATTATATTATTAACGTGTTATTAGTAATAACGTTAATAAGTTACCTTACCTAGCCTGTGTCAACTTATTAAATAACCGTACCTATCTGGACTCCCCCTTAGACTATTATAAGTGCTATCCTGTTTAAAGTAAGTAACTGCTCCTACCGTTTATAAGGTGCTTACTAACTGATTACAGACTTAGCTTATTACCAGAAGTGTAATAACAGTTATAATAATTATCTTTATGTGGTAAGTTCTCATGTCGCTTACACTCTATTTATTATCTACTAAACTGTCCAGGGTCTAGGCTTTACCCACACCTTAAAGTGTTACGTTGCCGTTATGGTGATCTGTACATCTTATAAGCTAGCCGCCGCTTTAACTTACTAAGATGTAAGTAATTTCTTCTGTTAGGTCGTATATAAGTTGCTAACAGTGTGATAACTAATCAATCAGTTTAATGCGGTCTGGCAGGTCTGGCTGTCTCTCCGCCCTAGTGTTAGGATAGCTAAATAATAGGCTGCCGAGCGTTCAGGCCGCAGTTAGAGCGTCCCTCCCGCTCCCTCTGGCTTGGGTTCGTCCGTTACAATTCGCGGCAGTCCCAGTGGCAGTCCCGTGACGCCGGCTTAGGCTGCCCAGGTGCCTCTGCCTGCCACTCCTGCAGGTGGCTTGCAGGTTGATGTTGCTCCGCCTGTTTGGGCCCAGCGTCTTGAGACGCGCTTGGACCTTGTCCAGCGTCGTCTGACTATGCTTGGCGGTCTCGCTGGTCTGGAGGGCCAGATTATTTCTAATAACTACCTGTATGCAGAAGCAGGTTTAACCTGTTATACACGCACTTTAATAAGGGAGCTAATCTAACGCAGGATTTAACACATACGTGCGCTTCAGAAGCTAAAACTAAACAATATTCTTACTATAAAACGCTTAGTTTTTACCAAGCTATATATACAAAAGCCTCTCTCTTAATAAAGGCAAATTATAATGTCGGATAAGTCCTTTATTACACATAGCTAAGGTAAGTGTTAGGTTTAGGTTTTTTACTGTAAAGTTAATATTTCTACCCTTTACGCTAACTTTTACTAACAACACTACAAAGTAAACGCCTTAATAAAAAGTTTATATAGCTAAAGGCTAAACCTACTTATCACTCCTAGATATTTTAAGGTGCCTTTAGCTTTAGAATCCGTACGTTATTAGTTCTAATAATAGGAGACCCTGAATTAAAGTGTAAAGGCGTTACTAAGCAGGTTATACTTAAAGTTTTACAGGAACACTTCCTAATAATCTGCTCCCTTAACTTTATCTTTATTTAAGATAATGCTTTAACTTATACCTGTAAGTTAATACAGGTGTAGTTAAAGGAATAGGTAGTAGAAAATAGGGTTAAGATCCTTAACTAGCCAGCTTACTCCCTAGACCTTAATCCAATCGAGAACGCCTAGCAGGTTTTAAAATCTGAAATTATAAAACAGTATCCTAAATTAGCCGAAATGCTTAAGAATGACACCATAATAGAGGCTCTTATAAAGGCGGCCGTCATTATGTGGGATGAGATTAAAGAAGAGGTGTTAGATAAGCTCCTTTTATCGATAGTTTGGAAGTTAGGAGCTGTAATTGAAGCCGACGGTTAGTACACCAAGTATTGATTGGTACCACAGGGAAGGCTAAAGATTTAGCTATCTAGAAATACAATCTATATGGCTTTGGCTACTGATATAGCATAATTGTAAAGCATTAAAGTAGTGTGGTCAAATGGGGGTTTTGTTAGCATTGCGGGGTTTAGGCAAGACTTTTGTCACCCCACTGTATTACAGTGAAGAAAGATAATTAGATAAATTATGTTATTGGGGCAAGTTTTGATTCCGCGAACGAATCCGTCTTAGTCTATGGCCCTCTATGAACTAAGTTTCCCAAAAAAAAAAAGCTTTCCCACTATCCCCCAATGTCCTTCAACTTATCTGCGAGGACTGCGAGGTAAAACAGGAGAAAAATGCAAGAAACCGTGAAATAGAAGGGACCAGAACGGCCGAAGGAGGCAACGAAGAACGGCATGACGACGAATTTTGTAATGGAATACATGATTCCGGAATACACCATTCCCTTCGCGATACCTACGGCCTCACTCCTGCAAGTGTAAAATAGCTGCTGAAACACGGAATTCGCAGCCATTGCTGGTGGTGTGTGATGTTGGTTTATTGAGTAGATGCTGGTAGGAGTTGGGCGTATGGTGCGATGAGATTTATGCCGAGGTCGTGTCGTTTTAGGTTACAGTGTGTGTGATGTTTTGAGGGTCGGAAAGCTAATGCATGGGACAGATGTGTCAGGAAGGTGCAAATTGGGCTGGGCTAAATACCGGGCGACAAACAAAAACCACTTGCGCGGTTACCGATGAAAGGACCCGTTTATCTAAATTGGGAACAAAAAAGCGTTGTCTTGGCCGATCTTGACATTCCCGTTGTTGATTCAAAGAATGGCACTAGGTGCCTTTTTGCGATACATGAAAGGAGTGGGTTGGTTACCTAAGGTATTATGTAAACTGAGGTTCTTCGAGTATTTCCAGGGCTCGGGCCCGACCTCACACACCGACATTAGGCTTGCAGTATGGGAACTGATGGAGAGTCTTGGGAGGAGAGAGCTCTGGGGGATCGCACAGATGAAGTTGGCGATCAGGGCTTGTCGTTGTGGCCAGCCGGGGCCAGCTGGCATGATGGCGTGCATTAACCCGCGCCAAGACTACCGTTGCATTGGACCCCACCCCTCAACGTGAAGGAGCGAGGGGCAGGCAAGCTTTGGACCACCACCTCCGGCTCCCGTTTATCCTGGGCCCTAGAAGTGTGTTCTCCCGCGCCATATCACTATCACTCAGCATATTCTTAGAGGTTGCTGGCCCTCATTAAATCGACAGAGCTACTCGCTGCGTTGCAAACAACCCTTGCACACACACTTTCGCTTGCTCGAACACGTCGCAAACATGATGGAGAACGATCAGTTTGGCGGTCGAACCGACGACGACCTTTTCACCGATGACTTTGAGCCCATCGCTCCCGAAGACCAGATCCAAATCATTACGCCCGCTGCCGTCGAGGCCCCCCCACAGCCAGAAGATGCCACGACACAGCAGCCCGCAGCAAACGTGCCCGTGGCCCCAGAAGCCCCCGCTCCGCCACCGCAGCCTCAACCCACGAAGTCTCTAGCCCAGTCTCGACACAACCGCCCCGACAAAGCTCCCCATCCCTCGAACAACCAAAACAACAACCACAAGGCCGCTTCGAAAGCCTCCCCCGCCCCTGCCCCCGCTCCCGAAGCGTCTACCACCCCCGCGACGTCATCTGCTCCGTCCACAGCCCCCAAAGCTCCCGCGGCCGCGTCCTCCGCCACGAACAAATATGTCTCCGGCAACACCGCAAGCGCAGTCTCCGAGTCGCGTCTCGCCTCCGGGGCGAACCCGCGCACCAAATTGACAGACGCGCAATTGACTGCCAAGATGGAGAAGATGCGCCTCGTCAACGCAGAGAAGACGCGTCGCTTCGAGCAGGCGCAGCGCGACGAGAGCGCCCACGCTGCAGCACTAGTGCGCAGCCAAGAGGAGGCCAAAAAGCGCCGCGAAGAGGACGCGAAGAAGAGGCGCGCTGCTGAAGACGACCGGCGCCAGCTGGACGACGAGCGCGCGAAGAATCGCGAGAGGAAGATGAACGCTATGCGCATAAAGGAGGGAGGCTGGGATGATGGGAAGGAGGAACGGTTGGCTGAGGAAGATGGGAGGGGAAATTTCCGCAGCGCCCATGGCGGCGTGAGAGGCTCGAAAACCGGCGGGCTTGCTGGTAGCAGGTACGCTAATACTGGTGGGGATGACGCTGCAGAAGACCTCGGCGATGATGGGTATGGATATGGAACAAGGGGGAGAGGCGGTCGTGGCAGAGGCGGCCGCGGAGGCAGAGGGGGGCGTGGGAGTCGCACCCTCTTTGACGCGGATGGTGAGAGACAAGACCGGAACAGTCACCAGCTGCAGAGCGAGAACTGGTCAACGATACGGGACCAGGAGAAGCAGCAGAAGAAGCAAGCGGCAACCAAGACGGAAGAATTCCCTGCCCTGCCATCCGCAGGGAAGTCAAAGGCGAAAGGAGCAGATAGCTCAGCCGCGGTGCCCGATAGCGCATCGAAGAAGATCGACACTACCGCCGCACCCAAATCTGCCCCTGTCCCTGCAGAGATGGGCCCGCTCTCGCCAGCGATAGGCAGGTGGGACGAAGAGGTTGCTGCGTCACTGGATGCAAAGTCGACATCGTAGGCCGATGAGGTCGACGAAGAGAAATCCCGGCCAGTCGCGCGATCATCTGCCCCAGATCCCTCATCTGGGGGATCCTCGTGGGCGAGCGTGGCTAGACCTAGACCGCCACGAGAGTTCAAACTTTCAGCAAAGGAGCTCACAACCCCATAACGCGTATCGAAACAGCCTCGCACCACGGGAAATCGGAAGAGAAGTTGAGCGGACGCTGCTGCAGACTAGCAACCGCAACGAGGTCAAGGACGAAACTGGCCCAGGAACTTACACTTGTGGCCAACAACTCCATCGATGCCCCGCGATGCCTTGGGGTATGTGTCGCCAAAAGCAGGAGAATGATCTGAGGCCAAATGAAGGCTACGAAAGGGGGAACCGTTGTCGGTCCTGGCAGGGCGATGGCAAGAAGCGAGGTACCTGTGGTGTGAATATTCCTCAGGCAAAGTCAAGCGATCAAGCGCCACCCTGTTAGCGTTGCGAGTCATACCAGCTACCATCTTGATATACAATGTACGTAGCAAACGCAGTAGTATTGGAAACGTTCGATATTTGTTGAGAACGTCTCTTTGCATTATAAGCTCCGTCTCACTTGCACTATCATCTCACACCAGAGATGCTTTGTCCCATTTACAAACCTTACGGCCAGGACAGTAAAGGCCGAGGTAGCTGCACAACAGGCTCTGCCCGCATCGTGAGAGGCCTTAACCACATTGTTAGCGGTCTTGAGTGCATTGGAATAAGCCTCTTGAAAATGTGATATAGTGTATTTATTTTAGTCCGCTGTGATTGAAGTAATACCTCAACGCTATCGCCCTATAATGACAAAGCTGATTCCCCCCCCCCCTCACTTCTTTCCTATTAGTTACTATGCTACCTCCCCCTCCTCTAAATCCGAGCTGGTCGCAGGCTGGTCATTGGCGTCACCTAGCGAGTTTGATGGCCCATCGGGGGTGGTCGTTATCTAAATAGTCTCCACGCCGACTTCTTTTGCGAGCCGGTTTACGAACTGATCCAGGAGTTCTTGTATGTGAGGCGGTACCACAGGTTGGGGGGTTTGCCGCTGTGCAGCGTAGGCCAGTATGAATGCCGAGCTGACGGTGGCGTGGATGTGATCGAGCAGGGCGCCGGCAATGTCGCCTTGCAGTTGAGGTGGGGAATCTCCTTCTGCAGAGAAGAGGGGCGAGGCAACGTCTGCTTGCGGTTGAGGTTGGGAATCTCCTCCTTCGGGGGAGAGGGACGGACTCGGCTTGTGCTGCTTCTTCCTCAAAGGCGGGATTTTGGTTCGAAGACGTTTCAACTTCTTCCAAGGATACTTCGGCAGCTCCGCCGCAACTAGGAGTGGGGGCTTATGTGGCGGGGCCATGCGAGCCAGTGGCTTTGGGGTGTTGGAACCACTCCCGGAGGCGTGTTGGCTATCACCACCACCCCTCAGCTCAGGCCAGAAACTGCTTGAGACATCTCCCACAACGATTCCTTGAGGATAAGCAGGCGTGGTGTCGTAACGATCATGCCTCTCATAAAAATCATGAGGCCTGTCCGGGGATGTTGCAGGCCTGTCCGAATATCTTACACGCCCGTCCCGCTAAGCACAAGACGTGTCTTGCTCCAGCCTAGGACCCAGTTGAGGATTTTCCGTCTGTTCCTCGCTCCATCCGAACCGATTCCTGCTGCCCTACCAGCCCCCTCGCCTCGGGCCGCGGCCCCTATAGCCACCGCCGCGAGGGCCTCTAGACCCCTTACCCCAGCCTCCATCACCATAGCCACCAGGCCCTGTAGGAACACCACCCATGTCTTCGTCGCCCATTCCCATGCCCATTTGCGGCCTCTGGCGGCCTCTCATGTCTTTAGGAAATGCGTCGTATGTCTTCCGCATCTGAGCGTAACCCAGATGCATCTTGCCGAAGAAATGGTCCGCCAACCGTCGATCGTTGTCCAATCTACTAAGGTACGCGCCGCAAACATCGCACACTTGGAGCTTCTGGTGGCCCGACGGTCCGCTGGTGTCCGACAACGCCTTGAGCTCACGCTCTCGCTCAGCTTTGCCAGCCTGGGCTTGTCTCACACGAAACAGCTCATCGTATGCACGGCCGACCTCGCCCATCTCGCCGAGAATCTCCACCTCCAGCAGGCCAGTCGCGATGGTCGCACCGAAGTCCGAGATAGACTTGAGGAGCACGTTTGTCTGACGGATCTCATCGGGCGTCTTCTCGAGGCGCCGCTGTGCTGCGTCGATGCGACGGTTGCACTCGTCGATGTACTTTTGTAGATCGCGCATGTAGTCGTAGTCGAAGCCATACTTTTTCCGGTCGGCGTCGGGGAGCGCTTCGTACTCGGCCTTGAGGGCCTCGGAGTGCACGCGTGGGCACTGGCCCAAGTCTTGTTTGGTGTTGGTGAAGAGGTCGTGTGGGCAGGTGCCAACGAGGTATGAGCGGCACACTTTGGGATCGGTGAGGGAGAGCTGTGCGGCCCGGGAGGCCATGCCGCCGCCCATGAGCTGCTCTGGAGGGGGTCAGTAGGGGAGTTTGACACGGTTGGATTAACGTGCAAATCGGGAAAGAGGTGCTTACCCAGCAGCTTTCTTTGTTCGGCCGCCATGATTCAGTGTGTGATACAATAGACTCTGTTCAGCGGTCTATTGGTATTGGCGTCAAGTTAATGGTGTTGGAAATCGGGCGTTGACGATGTTGGATGCAGATCTCGAAATTTCGCGGGACGCAGAATCAGCCGTGCAGGCAAGGCTGGAAAGCTCGACGGCGTGGCGGTAAAAACCAATCAGGGAAGCTGGGGAATGTGGGGCTCCGTGGCGCGGCCTGGATGCTGATCCTTGCTGACAATCCCCTGTCCAAGGGGTCTTGTGGCCCGTGCGGCCAGATTCCAGATTCTGAGCCACCATGGCCAAGTCGCCAAATGCCAAATGCTCGACTGTCGACAACTTCGAGGCGACGACTAAGCCTCCCTTCTATCTCAACTGCACTGTCCAGCCCAATGGACAGACCGCGGTGAGGCACAATGCGTCAACTCCTTTCCTTCTTTTTGCTTCTGCTTTCGGCGGCATCCCTTGGTTGTGCCACGTCCAACTACCACGAGCAGCTCGTGCTCCGACCGCTGCCACTGTCGACGCTCCTCGCGAGCTTCAACTTTCGCTCCAACATCACACTATCGTCCTTTGAGGCGCACAACTTTCGCCTCTTCCCCCGGTCGCTTGCGCAAATCCTGCAGCATGCCGGCACACGAGAGCTACATTTGAGGTTCAGCCTGGGGAGGTGGGACGCCCAAAGCTGGGGGGCGAGACCCTGGGATGGCGCGCAGGAAGGAGGGACAGGTGTTGAGCTATGGGCATGGCTCGAGGCCGAGACCGACGATGAGTACGATGGCCTTGGTTCTGAGTACGTCGCATGTTACTAACAGCCGGAACAGGGCCGATCAGAAGTGGCGAACCCTCACGAACGCATTGTCGGGCCTCTTTTGCGCATCCCTCAACTTTATCGATGGCACGCGGACGACCCGGCCTGTCATGTCCTTCCAACCCGAGGGTGACCACCCGAATGCGACTATGGAGAACATGCATCTGCTATACGGAGTCCTGCCGCACGAGGTGGTATGCACCGAGAACTTGACCCCGTTCTTGAAGCTCCTGCCATGCAAGGGGAAGGCGGGCATCGCGAGCCTGCTTGATGGACACAAACTGTTTGACGCGTCCTGGCAAAGCATGGCGATTGATGTTCGCCCTGTCTGCCCCTCTGACGGCGGCGAGTGTGTGTTGGAGATCGAGCAGACCATTGATATGGTCCTGGACATCGAGAGGTCGAAGCGGCCAAGGGGTAAGAACTCTTTGCCCCATCAAAGGAGTCGTCAAGATGCTGACAGTTTGCAGACAACCCGATACCCCGACCTCTTCCCGGCCACGAGCTCAAATGCGACAGCTCCAAGCCGTACCACTCGCACGAAACATGCTTCCCTACAGATTACAGTGCTGGCCAGGAGTGGTCCCTGTCTCAGATATTTGGCAAGTCGATTAAGGAGACCTGCCCCCTAACAGACTCGAGCGTTCCTCCTGTCTGCCTCCAGGTGCCAGAGTCGCGCGATGTCTACGCAACCCAAGGCTCGGTGGAGAAAAAGAACCCCGACAAAATGTCGCGATGCTTTGAGATTGAGCCAAAGACGGGCTTCGAGTTGGTTCTTCCGCGTCTTGAGATCGATGATCCTTCCAAGAGCGCGGTTTCGGATATTGTTAAGCCGGAAGCCCCGTTGCTGTACGCCGAGCGCAGCTTTACAGGTCACGGACAGGAGCGGGGCGGCGTGCAGACGATTCTTCGCAACCCCAGCCCTGATACCGAGGTTGAGTTTATCTACATGGAGAGCCTCCCCTGGTTCATGCGCATCTACCTCCACACCATTGAGGCACGCATAGAAGGACATTCTGGCGAGCATGAACCCCTCATCAAGGAGGTTTATTATCGTCCGGCAGTGGACCGGGCCCGTGGAACCCAGCTTGAGGTGCGGATGCGTGTCCCTCCTGCCTCGACTGTCTTCCTCACGTATGACTTTGAGAAGTCTATCCTGCGGTATACGGAATATCCGCCGGATGCGAATCGCGGTTTCGATGTTGCGGCGGCTGTTATTACCATCCTTAACCCCGAGAGGAACGGCACCCGTTTCGCCGTGTACAATATGCGTACAACGTCTCTCTTGTGCAGTCTCCCCACGCCCGACTTCAGCATGCCGTACAACGTGATTATTTTCACGTCGACGGCGATCGCACTAGCGTTTGGCGGAATGTTCAACATCCTAGTCAGGAGATTTGTCGCGGCCGATGAAGGGCCGGAGATGGGGTCGACCATCAAGGAGAGGATCGGCGGGAAGCTTAAGAAGCTGTTAGGGTTGCTGATGAGGAATAATACGGCCACGGAAAAGAAGTGATGATTGCTGATCTTCAAAAGCATATAGAGCGTGTCGGGCGCGTGTAGTTTAGAGCTGGCTGGATACGGCCATGGTAAGAATTGATATCCATTTGTTCGCGATGCTGAGCCATCTCAACTGCCGCATTCTCCCACGTGCATGATCCAGCCGACCATGACCCAACCTACCACTCACGGAAAAGCGAGGATGCAGCTCATCCCGGCGCATGCTACGCTATGCACATTCGGGCGCTCCCGTCTCAGTTATTCTCCCGCTTGTTTCCGATACCAGATTCTCTGCAACAACAGAACCCATGCCAACCCCGCCATCCTCAACCCCTTTCCATCTCTAAGTCTCCATCCACCACCACAATCACCCTAAACCCCAAACCCCCTCCGCAAAAGACATGCACATCATCATCGTCGGCGCCGGCATCACCGGCCTCGCAACCGCGATCTCCCTCCGCCGCTCCGCCGCCCACACCGTAACCATCTACGAGCAATCATCCCTGACAAACGAAGTCGGCGCAGCCATCAACGTCCCTCCCAATGTCGCGCGCTTCTTGATACCGTGGGGTCTGGACCCCGTGAAGTCGCGCTTTGTGAAGACGCCTGGGATGTACTTTATGTCGTATCGCACGCTGGAGCAGCTGGAGGGAGGGACATTTGATCATACGGGGAATGAGGAGAGGTATGGTGAGGGGTTGTATTATGCGCATAGGGTGGATTTGCATGAGGCGTTGAGGGGGTTGGTTTTTGAGGGGGAGGGAAAGGGGGAGGGGGTTGTGAGGTTGGAAAAGGGGAAGAGGGTTGTTGGATATGTGAGTGGTTTACTCTCTTGCGGTGTTGTTGTTGAACAGGGCTGAGGGTTGCTGACGAGAGACAGAACCCGGAAACGCCGTCAATCACCCTCGCTGATGGGACCGTGGTCGCCGCTGATCTGGTCATTGCGGCGGACGGGTTGCATTCCATCGCGGTGGAGCAAGTCTTGGGACACCCTCACCCGGCGGAGGTGCCGACAGGGACGAAGGCAAACTCGTGCTACCGTTTCCTGATACCCAAAGCCGATGTCGACAGCGATCCGGAAACGAGGTCTTTCAATAAGAGTCCGCAGTCCGTGGGGTGTCGTGTCTGGGCGGACTTGGCCGGAAAGAAGAGGTTGATATCCTATCCGTGCCGGGAGTATGTATCACTTGTCATTTTTTGCTGTGGATGTATCGCTGACCCGGGCAGTTACGAGGTCCTTAACTTCATTGTCATCCTACGGGACGAGGAGGTCACGTCGACGAGAGAAGGTCGGCAATGGTCCTCAATCCTGCTCGAAAAAGAAACTGACAACCCATAGACTGGCTGGCGTCGGTGGATAAGTCCGAGGTACTTGAGAAGTTGTCCAACTTCCATCCTGAATTATTAGCAGTGATCAAGTAAGCATTGAGCTTTTCCAGTCTAACATTGTGTTTCTAACACACATCAGCAAAGCCACAGAGGTAAAACGGTGGCCACTACTCTACCGTCCTCCTATTCCCACATGGCACAAACACCGACTCGTCCTCGCCGGCGATGCTGCACATCCCATGCTACCCCGTAAGCCCCAAATTCCCACCCTTCTACCATTATCTGACTCTTTGCAACAGACCATGCCCAAGGCGGCGCTCAAGGAATTGAAGACGGCCTCGCTCTCGGCCTCGTTCTCCACGGCATGGTTGATCCATCACAGATCGAAGACCGTCTCGTCCTGTATGAGACGATCCGACGCAACCGAGCCTCAGCTATCACGGTCATGAGCAACTTTGGCTTCGACGAGGAAGCCCCGGAGGAGCTTCTGGAGTACCTTGAGGGGCAGCCGATTCCGAGTGCGTTTCCTCCTGTGACCCGCCTCTCCATGGCTGAAGTCCCTTCTTGAAAGACAAGAACTAACCAATGCGCAGAAAACGTAAAAGACATGGTGAACCTGGCCTTCATACCAGATATGTTGAAGCGTACTGTCCAAACAATGACTGAGTTCGATACGAGCTGGAAGCTTCCTGAGGGCTTCTTTGTTGAAGAGCCCAAAACCGGGAGCTTCGTTTTGCCAAATCCCACCGATTCAACATCAGGAAGCTGAGAACGTAACAAACCGGCCAACTCCGACACTGCTAGGCCTGAAAGAAACAACCGCGACGGCTGTATCCAACCTGGCTCAGATGAGGCTTCTTTCGACTTCAATGCGGGAGGGAAACAGAAAGTTCAGATAAAGAGCAAAAGCGTGGTATAGATGCTCGCAATGGCACAAAACATTTTATGATTTGGTCACGGACCAAACTCTCGCCACACCCGAAGCCAAAACTCAGATGTAGGGCAATAGCCGGGGGGAATAGGAACCGCGAGCCATAGTCTAGAAACTCTCAAGCAGACGCCCCAAACTTGACCAAATACTCGTCGTGCAGCTTCTTCTGTCTTTCCCAGTCCTTCTTCAGCTTCTTCACTTGGTTCTTGGGCACCTCGTTGCCGTCTGCCAACTTGGTCGGCAATCCATCGGCATCCCACTCCTGATACTTGGCATCGCCTTTGAACAGGTCTTGGGGAGGGACCTTGGCCTTGGCCCACTTCTCTTCTTCGGCCTTCTCTCTCGCTTTCCGAGCTACATAGCAGATCGAGTTAGCAACAATGTATTTGAAAACGAGCAATGAAATAGCCACATACCTTCTTCCTTTTGTCTCGCCTTTTCAGCCAGTAGTGCCGCCTTCTCATCACGCGCGGCGATCAGTCTGGAGGCGGGAACAAACTTGACTAAACTAGGCTTGTCGATCTGATCGTCAAGTTGCACGCCCAGATCAGTCAGGTCATAGTCGCGAATGCGGTCACTCAACGAAAGTACCGCCTGCTTCGCCTTTGGCTCTAGAGTGGCGGGAGTTGCGGACGAAATCGTACGCAGCTCGTCGCGGAGACGGGAGGTTGCGCGGAGATATGGGAGCGCGAGTTTTTCCATGTCTTGCTCACCGCCCTTCTCAAGCTCGGAAAACTCGGCCTCGGGATTCTGCTGGCTGAGGAGAGTCTTGACAGAGTCCACATCGAGCGCGAGATCTTCAACGTCCTGCTTGACCTTTGTGTAGGCGGCAGCATACGGCTTGATACCAACCTTTGGGTCCACATTGGTGGCTGCGCCTGCGGAAGCCCAACCCAACCCGTCGTAAGGCGGCTTCGCGCTGGCGTCCAGTCCGAAAATGCCAACGATCTTGGTGACCCATCGGGCGACAGCCTCGATAGCCTGAAGACCATCAGACGACTTGTTGGCGTCCTTGACAAGTCTGAGAATGACTTGCATCGCACCAGGAGTGTCGAACGAGTTGCTGAGTGCCGTGTTCAAGTCCTTCTTTGCTTGCTCCAGTTCAGCAAGGAGTCCTGTACTGGATGCTCCAGTTAGGGACAGATCCTTGACGCCAGCTCCCAGGGCGCCAGCCTCGGAAATTCTAGCCTTGGTGTTGGTGAAGAAGTTCTGGTCTTGTCAGTCCTGACCCATATGTTGTACGTAGGCTCGTTACTTACATCAAGAGTGGTCTCCCAGCTGTCAGCCTGTTTCCTCATGTCGGGCGAGATCTCGACGCCGTCGTTCCAGCGACCCATCAGGAAGACAATCCTCATGTTCCGTGCCGTATAAGTAGTTGCAAGGGCATCTTGGATTGTTTGGAAGTTCTTCAGGGACTTGCTCATCTTGGATCCCGAGATAGAGAGGTGGCCCATGTGCTGTTTGAATCTTCGTTAGCACACAATTCTGGGGCCTCTCATCAGGGGCCTTCTTACCAGGAAATACCGGACCCAGGAATGCTCCCCCTT
>Ga0247780_1000154_pt1 | contig 67389 bp, 47 predicted proteins | sample UWRJL079202R5_FD_179927 | JGI IMG/M metagenome (GOLD analysis project Ga0247780, IMG submission 179927) | Plant litter microbial communities from Arlington Agricultural Research Station in Wisconsin, United States - UWRJ-L079-202R-5 | ecosystem: Environmental > Terrestrial > Plant litter >...
TGGCGCGGGTTAAGACAGAACGTATGGCAGGACGCCAACAGGTAAGGGGCGTTCCGAAGACGGCTTGTTAAGCTAGCACTCCTAGACGGGGGGTTCAATGTCACTGTAGGTCGCTGTCGCTATAATGCACAGAGGTGAGTCTGAACAGTAGGACACAAATGAACAATTGAATACTAGCGTGAGGAACCAGAGTCCCTCACTGTGGTTGTGGGCACAACCATGACTATCTATACTAGCTAACTAAGAGGTACTTCGTACCTTACTCGCAGCGTTGCAAGTGCTCGTTATGCAAGCACCTTGCACCGCGCAAGCGTTCTGCTCGTGAGGTCTCTCCTGCTCGCGATACGAGCACTCGACATGCTGCGAGCAGCACCTTATTGGTCGTAGGGGCTTCGGGTCTTTGCACCCCTGGCCCAGTGCGCCCGGACGGTGTACGCCGTCTTCCTGCACTGTTCCTTCTGCGGGGGATTCGTCAGGCCGCCCCGGCCCAAGTGACGGCCTGCAGAGTCGTCACACTAGCACTCCTAGACGGGGGTTTAATGTCACTTTAAGTCGTTATCACTATAATACACAGAGGTAAGTCTGAACAGTAAGACATAAATAAATAATTAAATACTAGCGTAAGGAACTAGGAGTCCCTTACGACCATTGTGGTCACGATAATAACTATCTATACTAGCTACTTTAGGGGGTACCTTTATACCTTACTCTGTTTGCTCTCTGGCTTGGCAACAGAGCAACCAGAGCAATTACTCTGTCCGCTTCCTTACTCTGTGACAGAGCACCCGGAGCGACAGAGCACCTTTCTGATTAGTCGTAGGGGCTTCGGGTCTTTGCACCCCCGGCCCAGTGCGTGGTACCGTGTGTACCGTCCTTCTGCACTGTTCATTCTGCGGGGAATCCGTCGGGCCGTGCCGGCCTAGGTGACGGCCTGCAAGGTCGTCATAATAACATAGATGCTTCCAAGTAAGTGCATCTATATATAAGCCAAATTGCTAAATATCTGTCTAAGTCCATTAACCATTATAATATTACTAATAAGTAATTCTCCTGCTCTTAAATATTAAGCTCTCCCCTACCAATAAATAACGCTGCTTTTCTCTTCTATAGATTCTCAGTAATCCTATTAACTCCATTTAAAGCTTGCTTGATAAATTCAAGATGTGAAACGAGATTTACGACATTACTTATAGCGACTAATGTGATGGACAAAACGCCCGTATTATCAGTACTGTCTTAGCTGCCTTTAAGGAAATTGCTAGCCTAAGAGCTAAAGTTAAAGGGTTCTATAAGCAAATTATTACGGATTTAAGCGCTTTAGGAAATAGGAGGATATACTATTAAAGGCAGGCAGCCTTAAAGCAGTCAGACAGCAAGACAGACAAGTTTACATATATTACCTTAGTAATTATTCTCTACTTTTTGTAAGTTACGTCTGCTTTTATAAGAGAAGTTAGTGGAGATCCACCTTTACCGTTAGTACTCTTTATCCTTAGTCTTTTCTTTTATAGCCATTTTTATATGAAAATATCACTAACTAGAATAATAAGGCGGCGTAATAGCATACGCCCTCTTTCTCTCCTACCTAATCCCTATAACTTTCCTTTCTAACTGCATTGGGGCGTTTACTTTTAATCTAGTCTACCTAAATATCATCTCCTGTCTTATAGAAGCTATAGTAGCGGAAGACATTATAGAGTATAGTAACTCCTAAACTCACCACCGTATAGTTAGCACCAAAGTGATCGACAAACGCACCTTCTTTTACAGTCTTTACTATAACAGTGGAAACTACACCTACTGTAAATTTAAGACTCCCATACTTGTTAGTAAGTAGCGCAAATGCGACAGGCTCACATCCACCTTCAAGCCTTTCATTATCTCACCGCTACCTCTTATCTCAGCCTTACTCGTGCTCGCCGGCTTTACTAGGGCGTTTCCCATTCTCATCTACACGGTCCCCCGCGGCTTCAGCTGTCACCATATCTAGCTCCTTATTATAATGGGCCTCTGGACTATTAACATTATCGTCTCGATAAGGCTTTAGGTAGGGAATCTGGATATATAGCGTTATACGCTGACTACTAAGCGACGGTAGCATGTCGGCATCGCTAAAGACTTGCTCATTGGCCCGCCGAGTCTACTTACCATTACCTTCTCGGCAATGGGGGCTTTCAATAGCTGCGACTACTGGGGGCGGAGCCTGTTTACCGACTATGTGGCGATCCTGATAGATATGACGGACGAGTATGTCCACCTTAGTCGGACCCTGTTCCCGTCGATACTCGTCCCGGTACTGGGGTTTCAGGTGGCGTTTTGCGTCGGGGTGCTGTTTTGGTACTGGAGGGGAATTAAGCTGATGCGGTGGAAGGATACCGTTGGGGAGATGCTGTGGGAGGATCTCTATCGTTCAGGGGAAAATGCGCCGAATCAAAACAATCAGGCGACACAGCCAGGACCTGTGGCTCATGACGCATAAACTGAGGGCGACATCGCCTTGCAGCCTCTAGTCCAAGCCGGCCCAAGCAGGAGACACGATCAAATCGACCGTTCAGGCCACCGAAGACCCCCGCAACAGCCGATACAGGAACAGCCTCCAAACCAGCAGTCAGAATCGCCCTTACCAAACGAAGCATTGCCAATTCAGATTGCTACACTACCTCCCCTTGCGGAGGGGGAGGACAGATTCCACAGTTCCAGCCGAAGATTCTATCTACTATTGTGGCGGAATGGCCAGCTACGAGGGGGATAGTACTAGAGTCGTCCAAGAGCCAAACATGTACCCACTCTGTTCCCACTAATATTTCGGGCCCCATTTAACAGCGTTATCTTGCTGATGGAAATTCAAAATCACTGAGCTAAGGGCTTGTTTCATGATTGAACGGGCCACATATTTCCACATATTTCCACAGGTTCCCCCCCCCCTCTCCTCCCCCCAAGTACGTAGATTATATCGTCAGACGACGCAAACTGATTGGATGATCTTTGCGAACCGAGTGTGGAATAAAGTTCTTGGTACAAGACATGCGACCAGCGGACTGTCGGTAGGTGATGTGCAGTATTGCGGCTCTGTAAATGCCAAGTTCGAGTGGAAATAAAACAGAGCCAGATTTCGTCTCCATTGGAAAAGAATCAGCTGTGACTTGTGTTCCATACTATGCCTACGACTTTTTCCATTGAGAGAAAGTGTTGTCACGTCCAGGCAGCCCAGAAATTTCAACTCTGGCCCTGCAGATTTGTATGCGTATAGTCCGGGGGGGAGGGTTCGTCGGTATGGAGCGGGAGAAAGATGGAATCTGAAGGGATGGCACTCAACGGTAGTATGAAAGGGGGCAGCGAGGCTGTTTGGTGAGATGGTTTACTCATTTTTCTTCCTCCAGCGAATCAGTCATTTACTGTTACGATCGAAAGGTTTCCCTTGTGCTAGAAGCCGAACGAGGCATGTCGTTTTTGGGCCCAGCCTTATTACTTCCCAGATAGGTACCTACCGGGTACTTCCCAGTTTATGAGAAGGGTTCTGCTGGCCACTGCTTCCAGAGGTTGGAACCGCAAACTCGTTCGGATCAGTTATACGCACAGACTCGACAGTATAGGCCCAAGTACCATTATAAGTGTCGCCATCATCGACCATCTATGTCGATGTGTCGCAATACTCTCTATCACCACCCTGCTCGTCGTAGCCGGTATAGCTCTGAGCTTAAGACTCGGCCCAATCGCCAGCAAGTAAGGTTAACATCGAGTCGAAGGCTCTGCGATCTTTCACAAATGGCGCTTACTCCGCTCTCTTTTCACAACCGAGGGAACCCATTTGAAGGGCAGGCAGCTCAGTGGTAGAGCAACCGGCTGCAGCTTTAATAGCAAATTCCGCTAGGTTTGTGTTCAACTTACGATCGGGCCTGTTTTGCTTTTGCCTGATATATTTTTGAGCTGGAATGCACTCGAGGTATTGAATAGGGAGACATACGGTACCTTAACAACCTCAGCCACAATACGACTTTGACGCTCAGGAGGAAAAGGTCAGTGGGCGGAGCGGTCCCAACAGTCCGATGGGCTGACTCGGACGCTGGACCGGTCACGGGCCCACCCGGGGCCATTCCGCAAGCATTTTCAGAAGGCGCCTTCTAGAAGGGTCCGATTTCGGGAGCGTCGATGAATTTTTGACCTGCCGACGGAAACCCCATCGTTGACTCGGTCGCTTCTGTTTGCCACAAAGAGGATGGTTTCCGATTAACCTGAAGACGGCAAGAGCTACGTGATCCCACCCGCAACCTCTGATTTCTTAACACATTCCTCGTGAAGTGTTTCTCGTATTGCTTGCCGAACGAATCAGCCTGATCAGTAGCGCAAAATGATTCTCAGGGGGGCGCGGGGTCCAGACCAGTCGGTCCCTTAGTATACACTAGCAGAAAACGCCACTATGCAGGGGGGCCAAGCTCCGTATCTCAGCCCTGTTGGCGTAGGTTGCTGAGTAGGGGGCGGGTACGATACCATTTCAGGCAATCGGCAAGGCTAAGTCGTTCGCCGTCTCGAGGCTCCCAATGCTCCGCCACCCAGTTAGAGAAAAGGGAATCTCTTTCCTAGACGAGAGAGCAGCCAAAAGTAAATCAGCAAACACGAAAGCCCGTCAATTATCTCAGCGCAAGGCTCTTGAGACAGATTAGTTCTAGTCCAGGGCATATTGCACGAGGAATTCTCTGGGGCTTTGTCCAAGTTTATAGCCCTGAGGAGACACCTCACAAACAAGACTTCAGAGGCATAAATTTTTTGCTGTCTTTGGTGTGGTCAGTCTTTGGAGAACCCTCGAGGTTAATGCATACCTAGTCCTCGTTCGAGCGATACTATCAAGGCCAAGCAAACATGAACGATAAGCAATTGTTCGTCTTTCAGTCCTGCGCCGTTTTCGCCACCTACGTATTTGGAGGATTCGGAATTGCAGTCCGTGGTACATGCCATAGCCTAGCGGCGTCTTTGTCATGTCGGGTTTAAGATAGGAGTATGTCTACGTAAACACATGACGGCCCTCAGTGGAGTCGTTAGTTATTTAATATATTAATCACTCGGGAGCTGAACTCACGCAAAGTTGGCGCCGCGATCTGGAATAAGTAGGTGAACAGCAGTGTGTGGTTTGTAAAATACCGTGGCTGGGGAAATCGCGTGTTTCCTACACTTCTCCTCGGCTATGCTGAACCCGATGTCCATCCGAGGCAAGGTGGCTGCTCGCTAGGACTGGTTGCATTGGTAGGCATGTACATCGCTTGGGGCTGGTTTCACACTCAACCCTCCAATGGCGGACGACGCCGAAGTTATTGAAGAGATTTTATACATGCCTGAGGACGTATTTCGAGAACAACCAGAGCACCAGCAAACAGAAGTGCGGTGAGAGAAATGGTATTGATACTTATACTAAACTCTTGTCTTTGACTAGAGTATCTGGTACGAGCCTCCCACATCTATTTCCAGCGTGCCATGTCCTCCCGCGCCCCTTAACATCAACCTCAACCGTTCCTAAACCACATCGTACGTGTTGAAAGTATGACAGAAACATCGCGCCCGACACATCGCGACCGACAGCTAGTCCGTTTAGCAGCCTTAAGTCGTTGACCAAGCTTAAGGTGACAGCATATCGCGCTCTCTAGAACGATGAGTCGACGTCGCATCGGTAGCCCGACCACTCGCAGCATGAGTTCACGACGGCCTGGTTGTGATTGACGTAGATCTGATGGCCGTTGGACCCCTCGAAAGTGCTAACGTCGCCCCAGGCCTCGTTGGTGAATTCACTGGGGCTGAGGATTCTGAAGCTCGGGCTTGTCGGTGCCACTCTGGTCTTTTGCGAACCCTGCGTCGACGTTTCGTTAGTATTGCCCCTCGCTCTCGGAGAGTCAACGTGAAATGACAGTCGGAACATACGCTTGAAGTATGTACACCATTGCCGTATCATTTCGTAGGAGTTCGTAACCCCGAAGCTCCCTTCTGCCCAGCCATGCACTCGGTACCTGTGGTAGGCACCGTCACCCCAGTTGCTCTCCCAGATGGTGTGGAGGACACAGCTGGCCCTCTTGTCGACGTCGGCCACGTTGGATGATCTCTCCTCTACGGGAAGAACGGCGGCAGTGGCGAGACCAAGGATGGCCAGCAGGGTAAAAGGGATACTGAAAGTGGGCTTCATTTTGAAGGCGGTGATGGCTGGGGCTGTAAAGTTTGCACAGAGAGGTTGGAAGCAAAAAGTCTCTTGGGTTGGCTACTTGCTCTTGTTTGACACTGAAAAAAATAACTTATAAGCGGCCATAGGTACCATATTTATACCTGAACACTCTCAAGCATAATGACTTGAGACTCCCCAACTAAACTTCAAGGCAGACGTAGAATTCCGTTCAACATAGTGTTCATGAGCAGTGCATAATTGCGTCCTGCAAGGGTCCGGCGTCGCGGTGAGATGGGCCATGCCCTAAATTCCTTACCCCTCCTCAAGATGTGAAGAATGCTACACTTAGGGCTAGTTTGGTTCAGGCAACCATGGTTACACGGTATATCTAGCTCTGAAGTGGAGACGGTACATTGCCATGCAGCCCCTATTTCCAGGTTTCCCTATATCCGATTTTGTACCTTCCCCGTCTGAAATAACGCCCTTACGATAACGTCGACACGGCGTCTATGATTGATGGTATAAGGACTTAAGCAGAGGACAACCATTCCGAAATAAGTGACTTACAAGCACCCGCCATCTGTCGAGGTTCTTGTTACAGTAGAGTAAAGAGGCATTCATGCTAGGTCTTAAAAGTTACGCCTCTCTTGTGCCGCAGCGGCACTACGTTGGTAAGACTATTGAACTCCGCCCTTACTTTCTCTTGCCGGGGAAGGCAACAGCCAATTTTTTTGAACCAAGCCTCACTCTACCTCCTTCCTTCCTAATTCGTTAGAGATCCCAAAAAGCCGCCTTGGGGGTGGCTGCGCCCACACGATCCCGCTAATACGACCCCTCTAATTAGTCGCACCACCTTCTAGCAACAAAACAGCAAGGAAAGTGATGCCGGGAAAAGTACGAAGTCCAGGGTTTTGCTATTTAGCAGTCTGTTGGCAGGAAAAAAGAAGGATGATGAATTGCAAGAGTTGGCTGCGCTGCGCGCAGCCAAGATCTATGTTCTGGGGCACAGGCCACACCATCGCTTTGTTGGCACACGCTAGGGTTAGGGCTCTGGAGCCCTCCATGGCTTCCAATTGCTTCCATTCACTACATTTATTCCACCTATTTCCAACCACTCCATTCCCCCATCAGACAGAGCGATACAATGAGCCGAGCCTCCCTGGACACGGCAGTGCCTTAAGGGGCGTTTGTTCGGCGGCTTTAAGGTTTTCATTTGCCGGCTAGGCCGTAACAAGGACAAAAGGAAAGGTAAGCCCTTCTGTGCGGTATCAGCGTCATGCCTAGTATCGTTAAGGTTGTCCACAGCGGTGTCGATGAAACTTTATTTTGTACATCGTATTTTCCCTTAATATAATCCAATATATCCTGTAGGATAGGAGTATTAGTAACATCCGTATTATTACAAGGGGCGGCCGTCGAACGTAGCAGGAGGATCAAAGCTGAGCGAGGCGACTCGCTGACGCTCGTTGGCCTGGACTCCTTGGCGTTCGTTGACTCTTTGGTTCGCCGGCACTCGCGGATATGATGGTAATTTTCGGCTCCTCGGTGTTTTGGCTTTGGTGTCGTACCATAGGATTTCCGGCGTGCACGCAAAACACTATAACTGCCTGAGTTGGATCCTCACGACTGCCTCGTCAACAACGGCTGCACGCAAAACTCCTCATCACGACCGCTATTGAAGCCGCTCATTTTCCTATTTAGGACGCACTATTGGCTTCATGGGAGTTCCCGCGTCTTTCCGCATTTTTGAGCCAATAGGAGTACAGAGTTACTTTGGTTCAGCTGGACATATAGCAAAGCCTCGCGCTCGCAAGCTCGCTTCGCAGTCGCTCAGCTTTGAATTATTGAAGTTATTCTCCTTAGCATATGTCACAGTACCGGATCAAGGTCTCCGGCCCCGGGGAGAAGCCGGGGCATTAACGATAGCTAGTAGGTACCATAGGCACCCACAGATAGTCCTCCGCACAACAACAAGTCCATCAATCCAGTTCTTGCTCAGCGTCGTAACAGCATATGTCCTTTTCTCCTCCGCAGTTCTTCTTTTATCCATTTTCAGAATCGGCTACTAATAGGTTAAGAGACGAGGGCTACGTCTAGCAAAGAAGAAAAACGAAACAATTCGCTCTGTCACGGGGCTAAGGCCCCAAAGTGGGTCTGGGCTGGGAGCCCAGACCACCGCTCCCATGGAGGCGGGTCTCCGGCTATATAGCTGCGCTCCGCGCAGCTCCTGTATCTACTCTTGATCTTCTTCTTCATAGAAACCATAATCGATTCAGTCACCAAGTAACGGTATCCACCTTACTTGGCCCCTCACACGCTCGAGGAGTATTTTAGCTTAAGGGTAAGATTTTTCCAATTTCGTAAATGAGGAAAATAGGATTAGAGACCTAATAGAGGATGTAAACTGGGTTTTATATAATTTTGGGGGGATGGGGGTCCTAGTTTTGGGCTACTTGTGTCCTAAAAATGAGACCTTGCGAAAAAGTTGCCATTTGAACCGCGGAGTACTGCTTACTTGTCTAAACCATGTTTGGCGATTTCTCTGATCCTTTCCTAATCAATTCCTGAGTAGTGCCTGAGTAGCGCCTGAGCAAGGTGGCTAGGGGCGGGGCAGGTAACTGGGGCTGGTGGGGGCAACTTTAGGTTAAAACAATAGCAAATCTACAAGGCCTAGCGGCATCCCATGCCTATATCCCTGCCAATTTCCCGAAAGGAAACGCGCAGGAAGGTGACAAATCACCGATGCATCCACTTTGAGTGTTTTCGAGGGGACCAAGGAGTGCATGTGCGTCAATTTGTGCGTATTCCGAGCTGTATCTTGCTGTTGACACCATGTTCGGAAGTTGGATATGCATGTGGGCAGAATTACGTGAGGAACTCTACCATTTGTGCGACTTGTCAATGCTAACTGAGTATAGAGGAGGAAGTCTGGAGGTATCGCGGGTGTTTCATTCCGTGGTACTATGGAAATCACTCGCTCGCTGTGCGAAGGAGCCAGTCTATTGGCGTGCTGACAACGAGTCAATCGAAGGAATGAAGCTGGATATGATGAAATATTTTTGCGTCTTGATATCTTTCAGGTCAAGAAGACTCATGGTTATCCACCAGCATCAGCCAAGCCTTGACACCTTCACCCCCTTGCTGGAGCCTTCCTTGTTCATCCACCCGACCAACACCAATGGTAATCTCCTCGACCACTCGAAAACCAAAATGCTGGTATAAAGGAACCACATCAAGCGACGTCGCCTCCAACCACACACTGAGCTGATCCTGATTGGCTCGCGCTAGGTACGGCACCACCACAGCCGAGATGGCACCCGGTGTTTTTGGTGTGTGTGGATTTCGTGCAAGAAAGTCCAGATGATAGTGAGGACGAATGAACATCCCACCCCCTGTCTCGGGATCCATGTCGGTGCCAATGTACTTGATCTTGGCTTGTTGGACAGTCTGCTTCCACTCCTGTTTGGCGATTCCAAGTGAACGATATGGTGTCTGGGGTACGATGTTGACGATTGGGTGAAAGGCTGGAAGCTCCCAGAGGGCGACAGCCGAAGCGTTGGCCGCCTCGACGAGGACGCCGTTTGCTCCGATGGAATGTCGAATGGTCTTGTCGACGTAGTTCAGAACCGTCTGACCGGACTCGGCGCTGAAGGCGTTGGTGCATGGGACTTTGTCAAAGGCAGTGGCCAGTGTCCACACACATTTGGTCACTTCGGCTTCGTTGGTCGGATGGACGATCCTCGAAGGGGGAAGTGAGACGCCCGTAAAGCGCCGGCTGACGGTCATGACAGAGGCCGGATGGGGTCGGGAGAGAATGGTTTTAACATTGAACATCGGATTGGTAGTTTGGGGGGCATTGACAACTCGGTTTGCCCAGGCAATTGAATTGGGTCTCTTTATACCTCGAACATCGATAACTGACTTTCCCATGAGAACAATAGCTCACCGCTTTAGCGAACCCGCTGACACAAGCATTGCAACCGGCTTACGAATTCACCACATGAAAGGACATGGACAAAATCGTGCGTCCACCTCTCTAACGTGAGAAGCCCTTCCCGAAGGCATTGTCATGCCTGGAGCTGAGCTGAGCTTGCTGTGCATCCAAGCCGTGTTATTGGATGCTGGAAAGCCTGGGGTTTGATCACATCCACAACAAAGTTCAACAACAACCGAGCGCGCGTTTCAGGGCTGAGTCGTCACCATCACGGAAACACGCCACAAAAAATCTGGATGAAAGGACGGGCGGCGCTTATGTCAGTGCTACGCTTGTCATTACATGTCGCCCTTAAATAACCTTTGTGTATTTCGTAAGGAGTGTATGCCCCTGGTTAACTGGGTTCAGTCCTACGTCTTACCCGCCAATTGTGCCGCCGGGTCAGCTGACTGCAACTCCGGGCTTTACGACTTTCCAAAAGAAATGCACGTCTCGATACCTTGTCTCTAGGTTAATTTCAGGGAAAGGCAATTTTGCCAGCAATGCCAGTAATGCCTTCATCTTACGTCGCAATCGAGTTTTTCTCGGTCTTTGGTAGTCGTTGACACCTGTGTCGCAGGAAAAGTTCCTACCACGGTGGCTCCATTGACATCCCGATTATGGATTTTTGTAAATGGGTGCATAATGGGAAAAATCAGCCATGGCTTACAAACAAATTGAAAGCATAGGGATGTATCCGCTCTTTGCTTGCACTGCGACATCGGGGATTGGAACTGGAGGTGCCTTTGCTCTGTGAAAGGATGTCAGCGCCGCGCCGAAACGCTTCGACCAAACCCTGAGAGAAAACACCTTCTTGAAATGGACAACTTCAAGGTCTCATCTAAAAGTTCCTACAAGCCTGGCAACATGACAAAAGTTGCTAAAGGGCCGAATATGAGGACTAATACCTCAACTGAGGTTACATATGAAGTCGGGTCGCAGAACCCTCTTTGCCCCGAGCCGCTAGAGCTCATGTTCCCCTTCCATACTGAAAAAAGACCTGTTGCTTGACTCAAAAGTCCCATCACACCAGGATGCTAAATCCAAACTCTAAGCGTGAGTTGGAAGTTCCGAACCGAGGATGGGTGGCTTGGAGTCTAGTTTTGGCATGTTTCTGCATGTCAATCTGCTCACTGTAAGTCAACGCCCCGCAGGAGAGAGAGAAAGAGAGGTGGCTAACAGCAGTGCAACAGCGGCCTGGCCAACTCATTCGGAATCTTTCAATCTCACTACCAAACCACATTCCTCTCATCATACCCTCCCTCCTCCATCGCCTGGATTGGCACGTCCCAAGGCTTCCTCGTCAACGTGACTGGTCTAATCAGCGGCCGCCTCTACGATGCAGGATACGCAAGAACCCTCGTCTACGTCGGGTCGATCATCAATACCGCCGGCCTCCTCGCCACAAGCTTCTCAACCACATACCCCCAGATCTTCCTCTCACTTGGAGTCTGTGTCGGTCTCGGGAGCGGCGCCTTCTACGTCCCAAGCCTCGCCATCGTAGCCACCCACTTTGACTGTCGCAAACGACCCCTGGCAACAGGTATCGCAGCCACCGGGGCGGGCGTGGGCGGCGTGTTATACCCCATCCTCTTTCGCGCCCTCGTGGAAAGAGCTGGCTTTCCCTGGGCCATCCGCTCCTTCGCCTGCGTCAATGGCGGCCTGCTTCTTGTCTCCTCTCTCCTCGTGAGCACTCTCCACACCGCCACGTCTGACAATATCCCCGGCGACTCATCCACCTCCTCCTCCTCCCCGGACACAATCGACATCCCACCCTCCCCATCTAAACCCCCCAAACTGAAGAAGAACCAACTCATCGACGCAACCGCCTTCTACGACCGCCCCTTCATCTTCTTCTCCATCTCCCTCTTTCTTCTCTGGCTCGGCGTTGACATCCCCTTCTTCTTCTTCCCCTCCTTCGCCTCCGCCAAGCTGCGTCTATCCGCCGAGTGGGGCGATTACCTCCTCGCCATCATGAACGCCTCGGCCATTGTCGGACGGGTTCTGCTCGGCTTAGCTGCAGTCTACGCAGGCTCATTTCTCGTGTGGCAAGTGTCCATCGGCGCGTCGTGCGTCCTGCTCACTTGCTGGATGACGATCACCAACCTAGGCGGCATCATGACGTTTGTCGTATTGTATGGCGGGTTTACGGGGGGCGTGATCTCGCTCGTGTCGGCCGCGTTGATGGTCATCTCGCCGGATATCCGTGTCGTCGGCACGAGGTTGGGCATGAGTAGTGTTTTGGCGGGCTTCGGGTTCCTTGTTGGACCACCGGTTGCAGGGGCGATACAGTGGACGCAGGCGGGCTATGTTGGGGAGAGTGCGTTTGCTGCCGGGACGTATTTTGGTGCGTTTGGAGTGTTGGTTGCGGTTGCGGTGTTGCATCGGAGGAGGAAGGAGGTTGTGCTTGGAGGGGAGATGGACATGGAGTCGTCACGGGTTACGTTGGTGCAAGTCCAAGGTGCGAGGGAACAGTTTCGGGCTAACCCGTGTGCCAACTGTACCTGGGGATGAGCTTATTAGACATTTGAAGCTGGCTGGCGCCTTCTTGCCTTGCGTGCCAGTTTCGTTAATAAATATCGACTAGATCTGATCGGGGATCGCTTGGACGTCCGGCTTTGTATTCTAGGATAAGGTGTGTTTTTACATTTTTACGCTTGACTTGCTAGGATGAAAGCGAGGTAGTCGACACTACCCTTGAAAAGTGACCCTAGGGTTAAATCAGGCATGTCGGATGCGCTTAACGTACCGAGACCGTCGACGGCGTCGATAATCCAACCATTGACAAGTATACTGTCTCCTTCGTAGTTGTGACTTATATTTAGCTCAAACTTAACTGAGATAAGATTGTGTGTTAGGATGGAACACAAACCGAGGTCGACATGAGCAGTGATGCAAGGGATTACGGCTTCTTGCCTGCGACGAGGTCGAGGTGTTTTTTTAAATGAAAAGAAGAAGAAAATACCCAAAGGGGTAGTACATAATGTTAATTGAACAATGCAATTGAGGCCTGCTGGCGCCTGGGTTTGTTGTGGCTTGAACTGGGTAATCGTCGTAATAATAGGAACTGGAGATGATGGAGGCGTGAAAAACTCCATGCCGGAGAATACAATACAAAAGTGGCAGAATTCTGGTATCCCGAGCCGACCCGCCCAAAACACGGCGAATGGTACTAGGAATGTACCTGTAGGAGTGAGTTGGGGGAGACGCTAGACTTAGAGCGCAGTCTGGTACCATCTCGCCGTTACATATGCCGTGTTGCGGGTGGTCGACCTGCGTGAAAGGTCTCAGAAGGGCTGATCTTATGCGAGTATTTTCTGATACACTGACCCTATCCATATTCCTTCTCAGCTGTTTCCCTGTAAGCGAAGCGTGGTTTGCACCTAATACGTGAGTTTCTGCCGCTACCACGGCCGGGTTCCGCGGACTGGTATGGGTTGCACCATGTACAAGTGAATGCTGACCGCCCCAAACCGGGGTCCCCAAACCGGGGTCCGCGGACGGCCTGGACGGACGGGACGCGGTTGGCTCGTCAAAATTCACCACCAACCTCTCAGGATCACAAAAAGCTCCAAGCCCCCAACACTTTTTCCATCCACGACAATCCGGCCCAGCTCCCACATTACCATCTCAGGACTCACTGATCGCCGCGAACACCTCACCGCGATGGCGTCCTCCATCCCCCTCGCCGTCGCCTTCGGGGTTCTTGGCCTCGTCTACTTTCTCTACCGCTTTGCCATGCCCCGCCCGCTCGGCTACATCCCCTACGATCCCACCAACGCTAGGAAGCCCTTTGGCGACTTGCCTAGCATCGTGCGCCGCAGCAAGGAAACCGGCTCCCTCAGCCCCGGCATGTTTGACATCGCGCGCAAGCTCAAGACCCCGATCGCGCAGATCCTGACGCCCGGCTTCGTGCCGCCCTTTATCGTCCTCAACGACCCCCGCGAGACCGAAGACATCATGCTCCGGCGCAACCGTGAATTCGACCGCTCCCCGACCACCACCCGCCTCTTCGCACCCCTCGTCCCGCGCTCGACCCTCGCGCAACTCACCACCCCCGAGCTCCGCGCGCAAAAGCGCCTCTGGTCCGACGTCATGAACGCCGACTTCCTCCGCCGCGTCGTGGCGCCCAACATCCACCTCGCCGCGCTCGACCTCATCGAGCTCTGGACTCTCAAAGCCGCCTCCGCCTCCGGCGCGCCCATCTCCGTCGCCAAAGACTTCAATCACGCCGCGCTCGACGCCATCTGGGTCGCCATCCTCGGCTCCAACCCAGGCATCATCCGGCGCGAAATCACCACCCTCTCCCCCTCCCCCACCACGCCACCTTCCGAAGCCGACCTCCGCCGCCTGTACTCCGCATCCATCGTCGAAGACGCCATGGAAAACGCCCACGCCGTCGTGCACTCGAGCATGAACTCGATCCTCTCCCGCCTCACCATTCTCCTCATCCGCCTCTCTCCCACCTTCCGCCGCTTCTCCGCCACGCGCGACGCCGAGATCCACCGCCTCATGACCGAAGCCGTCGCGCGCCTCTCCACCAACCCCGACGAGAACGACACGTGCGCAATGGACCTCGTCCTGCGCCGCTCGCTCCTCACCGCCGCCAAGGCCGGCCTCCCGCCGCCGGACCCGACGCAGGACCCGGCGATGCTGCAGGAACTGCTGCTGCTGCTGATGGCGGGGCACGATTCCACGGCGAACACGCTGTCGTGGTTTGTGAAGCTGATGGCGGCGCACCAGGGGATTCAGGGCAGGTTGCGGGAGGCGGTGCGGGGTGTGGCCAATCCGACGACGGCGGCGGAGATCTTGGATGCGAATTTACCGTATCTGGACGCGGTGATTGAGGAGACAGCGAGGGTGAGCGGGACGGCGCCGGTGATTGCACGGCAGGCGGTGGTGGAGACCACGGTGCTGGGATACAGGATTCCCAAGGGGGCAAATGTGCTGATGAACACGCATTTGGTGGACGAGGGGCTTGTCGATGTCGAGGATGGGGTGAGGAGCGCGACGTCGCAGAGTGCGCAGGGAAAGCGGCTGCGCGGAGGGTTAGACGGGGAGGCCGGGCGGGGGTTAGGGGAGTTTAGACCGGAGCGGTGGTTGGTCAAGGACGAGGGAGGGAGGGAAGTTTATGACGGGAATACGCTGCCGGGGCTGATTTTCGGGGGAGGGTTAAGGGGGTGTTTTGGTAAGTTCCTATTGTCTTGGGCTTCTTGAGGGCGGCGATGCTGACCTTTGTGAACAGGAAAACGGTTGGCAATGCAGGAGCTCAAGATCATCATCTTTCATCTGATGTACAATTTTGAGTTTCTGCCGCTGCCGGAGGAGCTGCAGGACATATCGGCGAGCGAGCGTATCTTTCGCCAGCCGAACATGTGCCATGTCAGGCTGAAGAAGATATGAAGACCAGAGGCTGAGGAGAACGTGGGTTTGGGAGGTCGATTTCAGCGAGATGGCTGTTGTAGAGTACGGATATGATCAAAGCGAAGGCGTTTGGTGGGAGCCCCAGAAAACTGGCGTGCTAGCTTGAGTAGAAAATGTTGGGAGATAACTGGTTGCATCGCATCGACATTTCGCAGCAATCGCATCACAGGGCAGACATGAGTAGACAAGTGTTCATCAAGCCTAGAATCACCAGCTGGAACAAATGCATACGGATGTGTCTTAAAGTCTTGTCAACTTGTTCAACATACCTATTCTCAAGTGCGTAACAAACCTCAAGGGGCCAGTCTGTTCAGCACATTGAAAAGGGCTGGTGCCAGGCTGGCAAAATGACAGCATCCTGGATCCACGAGCTCTGTTATGAAGACCAACAACATTGGTGAAAGCGATATTTTCGCTACACCAAAATGACTCCAAACTCCCACGACTCGCTCGACAATGATCCCACGTGCACCAAAGAAACACCTGCCGACCAGGACCAACGCCATCAAGCGAAACGCACAGTTCGCGACGCAAGATTCACTCATTCGGATCCGCGCCGGCCTCGATGAACAAGACTACAGCATCCTCCATGCCCTTCTCGACGGCCATGGCCAAAGCGCTGATTCCCTTGACGTCCTTGATCTTGACATCCGCGCCTCGCTCCACGAGCTTCGTGACGGCATCCATGCGCTCGCCTTCAACAGCACAGTGTAGCGGGGTTCTCCCAGTCTGGTCTAGGTTGTTGATATCGGCTCCCTTGTTCAACAAGATGTCGATAATCTTGCACTGGCCCTTGAGTGCCGCCATGTGGAGCGGGCTGGTCGGGTTGGCGGGAGGCTGCGAGCTGAGGCCGCCAATCTGGTGGAACTTGGGCGGCGGGACGGGTGGCATGACCTTGGGCTTCCTGCTGCGTTCATGTCGGTCCTTGAGCGGCTCAATCGAGGGTCCGCCGGCTTGGACACGCCGATATCGCCGGTAGGCCGCAATGGTGTGCATCTTGGAGGGGTCGAGGTCGTGGTTGTGCTCCTCGCAGCGAATTTCAATGAACCACTTGGACGCGTGACGCTTCCTACACACAAGCTTGATGCGCGCCGGGCAGCCGATCTTGTGTGTCGGGCGCTTGCGCCGACCGGTGCCCGAGTTCTTGCAGATGCCGCCGCGGTCGCACATGAGATCCACGCGATCGATCTCCGACTCCCCAGTATACTTACCGGCGGGCGTCTTTTGCTTAGCGCAACCCGTCTGCACGAGAACGTAGCCCTGGACGATGGCGTATTCTTGCACCGTCGAGAAGGCCTCCTCTTTTCTGTCGTACGGGCCGAGCTTGTGCTGGCATGGTATTGAATCCACGGTACCTCATATTCTTAAGGGGAGCCTGTGGCGCTTCACCGGCGCGATGATACACGGGCTCGATGTGTGCGGGGGCTTGCATCTGGGCTGCCACCTCGCGCTCTCGGGCCTCCTCGAGAGCCTTGAGGGTATCGCTGAGGTCTGGCTGTGGTGGGGGCGCGACGTATGGAAGGATGCCGTGGGCGGGCCTAGGGCAGCCTGGGGGGTCTGAAGAGACTGCGAAGTTTGGGCAGCATGTCGACTCTGCTGCGTGGCTTGTGCATTGTGCCGGTGCTGCTGTTGCTGCTGCTGTCGCGAACGGTTGGGAGTCGACTGCGAAGGGATCTGGGGGGGGCGGACGGGCGTCTCGGTTCGGGGTCGGGGTGCCTGGTTTTGGTTGAGGTTCAGATTCTGATTCGGCTTTGGTCCTGGTCCTGTTGAGGCACGCGCAAGAGAACGCGGCCACGTCAGCCAAAGTTGGGACGATCAATGCGATTCGCGACGGGACATACGACTTGGAACTGCTGATTGAGATACTGGTTGCTCATTGTGAAAGCGGGCAGGGCCCCGGATCGTCGCGCGTTGCAGTGCCCAATGGGGTGGAGATGGATGTCGCGGTGGTGGTTAGGTGAGGTGGTGAGCTGGTTACTGCGAGTTTCTTATCCTGCAGTCTTCAGCGTGACCGATTGTGGGGCTCCCACAGCTTCTGTCCAATGGGGCCCGAGCTCCCTCATCCTGTTTCGTTTTACATGTCGTTGCAGCATGGCTTTAGCCGCTCAGCACAGTGTCAAACGTGATCGTCTGGATTCCCCTTTGGACGTCGACATCGATAATGAAGTTGTGGATAATCCGTCGGGAATTGTAATATTGATCGCATATAATTGTCGAAAACTCGGGCCACATCTCATCTTCTTCGATTCCCGCTTTTGTCATATTTTGTCCAAATTTCAAGATGTACAGCACACAGTAGGAAAGACTATGCAAGAGGCCTTCGCCCCTCATCCCGTTTGCAAGTTCCAACACCAAAATCGAATCTCCAGCTGACTCAGGAAAGGCACCGAAACAAGAAACAGTGTGTACGAAGGGGTCAATCAACATTAGCTTTTCCATTCCAATGTCCATATCAATTAGCCTTCCGATACCCTCCCAGTGCCCATAGAAATGCATCGTCATTCCATCATGCATCATCCGCCATACATCATATTCCCCTCTCTCAATGCCTCCCATTGTGCGCCTTCTTGGCCATCTGCGACGCTACAAGCCCTGACAGCGCCGTCCCCAACATCTCGACGCCCTGCCGCCACCTCCCAACTCTCGACTGACGCCGCCGCCGCCGCCGCCGCTGCCCGACGACCGCTTTTTGTCCCCGTCATCTCCGTTCTCCTTCGCTTTCATCGCCCCTGCTCCTAGCGCTGCCGTCAGGACTTTCACTCCCTTCGCCCGTCGCTGTCTCTTTTTTACTACCGACCAAGTGCACTTTTCTTGCCCAGGCATGGACTGCTGCGAGGCCGTTGTTGACCACGAAACCCCGGCACGGGCCAGACCGTCTGGTCAAGCCGGGGCTGCCGACGGGATGACGCATCCAGAAACATTCCGGCCGCCCAACGCGGAAAGGGACACAGGAGCCCCCCGAGAGCCAATAAGGCAGTTCATTGACCATATCGCCGAGTTCTCCAGTCGCAAGTTGTCATATGAGGGGGATATCTTGGATGCTTTTCGGGGCTTGTTATCACGGTCACAATTCTTCACTTACTACGGTACCCCCCTCATTCCTTTGGCCTACTCTCATTTCTGGGAAGGCCAGCTGGATTTCAACATTGCCTTTGCATGGGGTCTTTTGTGGGAGCCTAAAGTCCCCCAGACCGGGGTTCGTCGGGTTGGCTTCCCGAGTTGGTCCTGGGTGGGCTGGAAGTGTCCTGTCGATTGCAACTTCCTTTTCGCCAAGGACTCGGTTGTCTACAACTACGACATTGAGCCGAGGTTCATGGTTGAAGACAGTGAAGGAAAGCTCTGTGATTTTAATAAGCTTATATCCCCACTGGACGGTTCCACGCTAATTCCGGAGTTGTCGCTGCTGGTTGAAGATAGTACATGGGAGCTTTTCGATGAGCCCATGTCCCCGCCGGCCGGGATCAAGTTGATCCCGGAGTTGTCGCCGTTCATAGTTGTGGACGCCACGGTTTATCAGTTTAGGTTCCAGGAGACCTTGTCTAGCACCGAGATGTTTCAAGTCTGCTCTTGTCATCCCAACTCCGGTCACGAGATGACATTTGGGGACTTGGGGATGGAAACCTTCGCGACTCCAAGGTTTGACCAGGCACCAAAAGACGCCGAAGAGTATCAGAAGCGGCTCACCACGAGTTGGGACTGCATATTCTTACTAGAGACCAAATTTACGACAACCGATCACCCCTCATATTCTCCGGGAGTGTGGGTGGATAGCAATCTCAATTCCTACAGCCATGGTCCGGATCACTCATCAGATGAGGGTTGGTCGATGCGACTCATGATTGTAGAATGGGTAGGGGATGTGGCCTACAGAGTGGGCCTTTTGTCGGCGAATGACAAGTTGGGATGGGAGCAAGGTAAACTTCCTTCAACGAAAAAAAGAGTCCACTTGGGTTGATGGGCGAGGAAGCCCCTCTGGCCATAAAAGGTGTTACACTAATGGCTTGCGCGGCTGCTAGCAAGGCTTGAGGACCCCATCGGGGATGCATGTTAAACCTTTTTTGCAGGTCTAAAAGCCCTATCAAAAATGGTTGCAAGGCCATTGGTGTACTTCTTTTTATGACCAGAAGGGGGGAGGGCATGATTTTGGCCGGCTGGCGATTGCTCTCTCTGTTTGTGTGCATGTGTGTGTGTGTGTGGACGTCTGGGTATTAAACTACTTCATCACAGTGGCTTGTTAATTAGGTGGGAATGCCCAATCTTGGCAGAGAAACATAATGCAATAGCTTGAGTCCTACGGCTGTTTCATCCCTAATACAAACATCATAACGTCCAAGACGGCCCACAAGAATCTATACGTCTCGGGACGCCACCCGGCTCCCGGCCGGGGCTCATCACCACCACCGTCACCACCGCCGCTGCCCGACGCTGCCCCCCACTCAGCACCCACAATCGCCAACGTCTCCCTCACCAACCCCTTCAATGCCCCCTCCACAACCTCCTCCGACCGCCACCCCGACCAATCATAATTCAACAACCCTAATCCTCATCATCATCCTCTCTCCCTTGCCGCACATAATAACTCCCGCCCAACACCCAAATCATCCACCCGGCCTGTTAGGCAGATATTTTATAAGATACGACGCATAGACATCCTTCCAAGTGGTCTTATCTTACGCGAACCCCCACTCCGCCATCAATATCAGTATCCTATTCCTGACCTCTGGCGATGAAACAGGGTCATCATATGATTTAAACCCATACTTTTAGAGGCGTTGCTCAAATTCTGGACAAGAGGGCGGTTTGTACACGATATCGTAGCCGTGAATTTTTAGGACTAGTTTATCTTCGAACCCCGGCCCAAAATCCGAGGGGTCAAAGATTTTTGTGTTGGAAGGGGATAAAGGGAGACCTTGGACAATGGTATCCAACCGCTTGGAAGAATCCATTCCAGATAGGAAGATTAGCAAATCCGGATTGGCGGCATGAACGGCTGCTGCCCCCTATTTATGTATTTGTACCATGTTTCCCAGTTGTATGTCTCTTGAAAAAGTGTTCGATCGGTTTGGGACTGCCGGAGTTCGTTGCGCAGGGCGATAGAGACGACGTTAGGAGGTATATTTGTGGTAACATGCTTTGCCATGAATGGCAAACCCCTGACCCAATTGGATACGGGGAAATGGGTGTCCCCGAGCCAAGAGTTTCCGTCAAAGGGGGAACAGCACTAACCCGCTTTTGAGACGTGGTTATTGGTAGGCGTATTCCGTTGTTACCGCGGTAAAGATTTCGAGATGGGTGGTTTGGGGGGTGAAGGACGGGTTATAGGACAGGATTTGGGTAAGGATGGAGGGGCCGGTAGTGGGGCTGAGGGCGGAAGTGAGGGCTTGGGAGATTGTTATATCGTATTGGTCTTCTAGGGAGTTTAGGGCTTAAGCTTCGAAAAGTACATGTGCGATGCATGACCATCGTCCAGAGCATGGGAACCTGGCTGAAATCTACAAGAAGGTGCCTGGCATAGAAAGCCCCATCACGACCACCACCATTTCCAGCCTTGCTCCAGACCGGCATAACCACCTACGGTGAAGCCGCACCGTAACGGAGCGCATTGCTAGTTTCAAAAGTGGGACAAATTTTGGCATCTTTATATATGAAACCAGTTCTGGGCCTCCTCGGCTGGAGTTGAAGTGATTTTGCAGACTGCGCCGCAGCCTGCCCAATAGGTGAGCAAAGGTGAGCCAGCCTGAGCAAATCCTGGGCAGGGTCTGAGCCAAGCCTGAGCCAGGGTGAGCAACATCAAGTGCTCAAGATACGAAAAAGGAAATTTCGCGTGCCCAGATTTGTCGCACACAACAGGTCATTCCTCCAACTCCCAGTACCACACAGGTGCACCGTATCCACTAGTTCAGTCTTGAGCACGCTAGTTCACCACCTTGATTCTTGTCACGGTTGCTCTCTGACCATAGACAGGACTTGGGGCCGTTTATGAGCCAGACCCCATGCCAGATTTTCCAAGATCCCTTCGCCGCCACCAAGAGGAGGACATAAAAGGGGACACCCTCGCTCTGTCCTGCCTTATCACCGTCGCGTTCGCGGACTTTATCATCACCCTCTTTCACACCACAGAGAATATGTACAACCCCATGAAATGAACCTAAGGCATGTTATCCGACAACTATGTTATCTCTCGTTCTCTATTTCTTCTATTCTCCCTTAACCTTTAATTTCATATGCAGATTTGCTGATACTTCCACTTACACAGGCTATCATTCGGTCGTGTTATCGGGCTGGCCTGACATTGCAGATCGCTGACGGGCCTCTTTCAAGCTCCCCAGGTTAGGTATCAACACGGAGGGTGCAACTTCCTTGCTGTCAGTACAGATTGGCTGGGTAGCTTCACATGCACTCGCTGTCATCAAATCATTCTCGCAGCTTCGAGGAAAAATGGATGAGCTAACATGCGCTGTTGTAGGCGGAGCACTGTGACATCCAATGCGTAAGGTATTGTGGAGCTCATGGTGCAGAGAGCGACACACGATTTTGGGAAATTAAGGACGGACGTAAAGGGCACGCGCTCTTGGCAAGTCACAAGTGACGCGGCTGTGAGGCTTTTTCACATCTCACGGAATGGTTCCAACGGCGCGGGAATTACCCGACTGGCATAGTTTGATCCAACGACCAGGACGGAGTGCTGGGCTAATTAATTAAGATCGGCGAGATTGAGTGCTTGCGGCTGTTCATACTGGATGAAGCCTTTGATTGGTGGGGAAGCGCTACGCCGCTGGGAGACGAGTGGCACTGTTACACGAACTTGCGGCGCATTTGGTGTGAATTATGCCTACCGTGCCTAGTGCCGCAGATGCAGTGCCGCCATTGGGGCACAGGAGGCTCTCTGTACTCTGATGTTTTCGTTCTGTTCAAAGATGTGGGTGCTCCTGCAGCAGTGATGCCACTGCTGATAAGAGCGAGCTCCTCGTGCCTCTTCTTGCTTCCTTCTTTACTTCTGCCCATCATTGCATCTACTTGTTCAAGTTCTTTCTCTCCAGGCCATGACAGTTTGCAGTCAATTTAAGTCGCTAAGATGAGATTACCGACAACACTTATGTGGGTTGCGGCTTTTGGGAGCCAATGCAACGGTCAAACAAATTCAACGACGCTTCGTTCTTTACTTCCCTGGGCGTTCCCACCTCTCCCCGTGGGAAGTATCACGCCCCTCGGATGGCTGCAGGGAGAACTTCGCACGATGGCCGAGGGTCTGGCCGGTCACGAATTCGACTTTTACCCTTTCGTCAAAGATTCGACCTGGTTGAACGGAACGTCCTCGTACAGTCGGTTGGGCGAGGCACTGCCGTACTGGTTCAACGGGCTTGTGCCATTGGCATACTTGCTCAACGACCAGCGACTCAAAAATCAGGTGCACGCTGTGGCTTCGACTGTCCTGGCGCTGCAGTACGAAGATGGCTGGCTTGGCCCGGAGCCCAGCGGCCACGTCGACCGCAACTTGTGGGCGAGGGTACCGTTTATGCTCGGCATGGTCCAGCTCGCTGAGGCAAATGCCACAGCCTGGCATGAGCCCGTCGTGCGCAGCCTCACACGCCACCTGAGGGAGGCACACCGGATGCTCAAGAACGGCGGGTCTGGGTATTCGGCATGTGGAGCCGACGTCAACTTCATCGACTGCTCCTGGGGCCAGATCAGAATGCAGGACCTGGTGGTTGTGATCCATTGGCTGCTGGAGAATGCCAAGCTGGATGACGGGGACGTGGCCATCTTCTGGGAGGTTATGGATCTGCTCTATAGCCTGAGCCAGTGGAAGTGGGAGACATGGTACACCGAAGGGCGTTACGAGAAGGTTGTCTCAGATGCATACACGTCCAACCCCAATTTCCCTCACATCCATGGCGTCAATGTTGGCCAGGGGCTGAAAGCGTCGGCTGTAATTCGGAGATTCACCCATCGAGATGACCTCGTTGACGCAAGCAACAAGGCCGTTGAGTGGACATTCAAGTACCATGGCTCGCCATCAGGGAGCATTCTCGCCGACGAAGCCCAGCGCGATCTAGCCCCATTCAGTGGCTCCGAGCTGTGCGCCACTGTGGAAACGGGGTATTCACTCGCCTATCTGTACCACGCTCTGGGGACAAACACATTCGCCGACAGGGCTGAGACGGCGATTTATAACGCACTCCCGGTGGCCCTGACCAACGATATGTGGGGGCACCAGTACCAGAGCCGCCCTAATCAGCCCTCTGCCCAAAGGCAGGTTGACCGGCGTTCTTATTTCACCACAAACGGTGGGCAAGCTACGGTTTACGGTCTGGAGCCGCAGTACCCCTGTTGCACAGTGAACCATCCACAGTGAGTGTCACTCTACCTATACCTAGGTATCAGAAACAGAAAATATGGCTAACATCAACCACAGGGGCTACCCGAAGTTTGTCGTAAACAGCTGGTCCCGGGCACCCAAAGGCCTAGCTCACGTACTCCTCGGCCCATCCATTGTAACCACAACAATTCCAACCGTCGGCCAGGTCACCATCAGATGCGAAACAAACTATCCCTTCTCAGACACGCTCGTGTACACCGTCGACTCCGCTGCTGCTTTTGATCTCTACCTCCGAATCCCCTCATGGGCTAACCCTAGCAAATCTAGCGTCAGCGTCAACAAATCTAGCAACAGCACCGTCTCACCCGATCCAGCCACCGGACTACACCGTATATCTCTTCCACAGGGGAAGTCAACAGTGAACTTTTACATCAGCTCCTCTGTTCGCGTCGAAACTCGGTCGAGCGGCGCGGTATCAGTCTACGTCGGCAATCTCCTCTACGCGCTGGATGTCGGCGAGGAGGTGACGACCCATCTTCCGCATTCTTGGTGGGATCACAACCAAACGTCGGAAGGGACGAGGGATTTTGAACATGTCCATGAGGTGAAGGATAGTTATTTTAATCACACGAAGCCTGTATGTTTCCCCTCGTGACATTGCAGAGTTGCCTATGGCGGATGACTGACAAGAAACCCTGAAGTGGAACATCGCCATCGACCCCTCAACGCTGCAGTATCACCCTCATCAAATATCAGGCACCAACACGGACGGCCTTCTGCAGAGGGGATTCACGCCCGAGGCCGGCAGGGGAGCGACCAACTTCGTAACGGTGAAGGGATGTGAAATTAAATGGGACACCCTCGAAGGCGGCGTCGCGCCCGCTGTTCCTCCTAAAGGAGAGAAGTGTCAGGGGGAGGTGCAGAGCTATAAACTCATTCCGTATGGACTGGCGAAGGTGCATATGTCAGAGTTACCGGTGATGATGTGATGATCAAGAAGGACTTAGATGGAGAAAAGTAGGTAGTATACCTAGTACGGCTGTGGTTTTCCAACTATTGCAAGCGCAGACGGAAAGCAGATAACGCCTGATCTGAAAGGATGGCTACCAGAAAACAATTCGAATTACGGCATATAGAATTTCAAATCAATTTCAAACCACTCAAACCCCCAATTTGGATCTAATCCAATTCGCAGGCACAGAAGCATAGCTATTCGAAAAATAGCTGGAATGCGCGCCGCTATCATTGCCAGCATTGCACGCAACATCTCCCTTCGCGCAATAGTCTTGCAGTCTGTCTCCCCACGCCTGCAAAGCCGCGAGATTGCTCGGCTCCCGCGCCATGACACCGTCCGTTCCCGATCCGGTGCCAAGGTTAAATTTCTGGCCGGCATTGTGGCGGGGGCTGCCGTAGAGGGCTACGGCGACGATGTGGCTTCCAGGCGCCGTGGTAGGGTCCAGCGGCGGCGTAGTCGCCTGCGTGCAGCCTGCCATGGCCCCCTTTCCTGGGCCCCCTCCCCCAGCAAGGAGATCACCGACGACGGAGGCACCCTTGGACGAAACATGTCAGCCTTTGACTGTACTGTAGGTAGGCATCAGACTAACCATGGACCATCCCGTAACCACAATCTTCGCCTCGGGACATTTCGCTGCGTAATCCGTAATAGCCGTCCTTCCGTACGCGATGCCCTCCTCGATGGCTTTACAACCGTTGTAATTATTACCGGTCTTGACCGATGGGTATTGGATATTCACGACACCACAGCTCGAGACACCCTTGCAGACAGCCGTCGTGATGGATCGCTGTACGCCCGGGTATGTCTCTCCGTGGCCTACCGCTGTGAAGATTTGGATTTTGTTGCACTGCGCTGCCACAACTGCGGCGGCCGCGAGGAGGGATAGGACCGAGCTTGGTTGCATGGTGGAGGACTTCGGGCGGTCGATAGGGGGGATGGTGAGAGGCCCTTGAAGCTTTCCTTGCGTAAGGTACCTATGGCTTTGGGTCGTATATATGGGAAGGCCAAGCATTCGATCCTTGGCATGTGGGGTGAGAGGACCTGATGACATTGCTACTTAAGGTGTGCAGCCGGAACATGTACTTTGAAAGCCTCTGCCGCGCCAATCACTGCAATGCTAGATTGTAACATGGCTTCAGCCGAATTTCCGGGAAGCTGTAGATTTTCCGATCTGCTAGATCGGCTAATACCCCGCGCTGTAGCCGTTGTTTATAGTGGCAATTGCCGCTGCTAAGCGATTTGGATGCTGCAGTTGCGGAGAATTGAAAGCCGCCATAAGGATCGTTTCATGGGTTAAACGTTGGGCCCTTCCGCCGGACAGCCGGCCAACCAAGGTTGCAACTGGCTTAACTCGCACTGGCGCTTTCAGGGAGAAAGAGAGGTTTCAAACAGACCAGCGAACCTCTCTACTAAAGGACCACAACGATGATCAAAACAGATCATGTTACCCACCCGAGAATTGACAGATGACTGCTAAATACATCAAAACTCTTTACCTCCTAGCTAGAATCCTCTCCCATCCAACAGGAAATACCCTGCACGGCCGTGCCTTCCTTTCATTCCGGCGCTGTACCTCAGGTCCATGTAGGCAATATCAGCTTTGACAACGACACTTCCAAACACATAGGTATCCCAGAGCTCCACCTCAGCGCAAATAATGGGCCCAACAGGGCACACCCCACCCACGATGCAACAAACGTAAGAGTCCAGGACGTTCTCTGGAATCGCTGCGTTCAAGTTTGACAACTCGGGCACAGGCCGGCTTCTAGTGCCTGGCTTTTCGTGCATGCCGCTGTACGTCGATGCCAAGGTCGGACGACGAGTTTTCGAACGCGCATTGTACAACAAGTGGTAGTCGCGGGAGGTACGCGCGAAGAAGCGGGAGCGTCCAGAAGAGCGACAAAGCGACTGCAACCCGGTCTCTCTACACCGAATGGTAGTGGAAGGCGAGTTCCAGTTATGCTGAAGTTGGGCGCATGGGCATCTTTCTTAGTTAAAAATGGCCTTATATATATATTATATATATTTTTTACGAAGCAAGACGGATGTTATGATAGTCACCAATTGTAGTATGGAAGGGCCGCGTGAGCGCACGCTGGATATACATAGGAGTCTGGCCGTACCAGGCCGACCTATATAAGTAGCGAGCCTCTATATCTAACTTAAAGTCCCTTTCGGTAACCATAATATCGGAAAACAAAACCCCAAAGTCACCTCCCTTGCACCCACCCTCCTCATTTCTCGCCCCCCTCCTCCTCCCCACCCCCTCCACATCCCCCACCGGCACCATCCTCATATTAACCCCCATCTTCTTCACCCCCCCCATCTTCCCCACGCCGCGCCACGTCATCATACACCCGCAGTGCCCACACCGTTCAAAACTAAGGTCGCCGTAGCTTCCCGCATCTGTCCGCGTGTACGTGTCCACTGTGGCCCCGTCTGAGATGGTGACAGTTATGTCGTCGGGACTGTAGTATGCCCAGAGGGCGCCATATTTGTAGCAGATGGTGCATTGGCATTCGTTGAGGGTGGTGGGGCGGGAGGGGAGGATCATTTGGATGCGCGTGCAGTGGCATGTTGCTGTGAGGCGCGCGGTGGCTTCGGTGGGTTTGGTGGACATGGTTGCTGAGTGACTAGCTTTTGGGCCCCGTGTTATTGGAAAATTTGGCAGGTGCGTAACTTGGAGGTTTTCCTTGGTATAGGGAAGGAATGTTGGGAGATGAAAGGGGGATTAAAGTGGCTGAAGGAGAGGAGTTACGTCCGCTGTCTGGACCCCCCGCACCTCCGTACCCCGCATGGGATTCCCGGGATTACGCACCAGCCGCCGTCATAACATCGAGTCAGTTGGAAAGACGTAAGGAAATTTGGATTCTGTTTGCTACGTCCGTGTCATGGGCTGTAAGTGTGACTTTGCCCGATGGCAGTTAAGAGAAATAATGCGGGTGAGGGTAGAATCTGTCCCCAGAAATTCATTGAGTCAAACCGTTCAAAGTGGAGAGGCCTTGAGAGCAACAGGAGAATTCATATAGCAGTGATTTGCTTCAGGCAAAATGACTAGTTCTAGCAGCGAACACAACTCAAACTTCTCTCGGTAACGACAGTCTGAACAAAACACAACACCCCAAAGCCACCAACTTAACCCATCCTTGCCCAAACGCTGAGGACCCCCAGCTTAGGCTCGCTAGTGTTAAGCCTATCTAGCACTTGCGCCAGCACTTGAAGCTGTGGCCCGTCCGGCCGTTCGGCGCATTGTAGCACTTCCCACCGCCAAAGATGGCATTGCCCGTCTCGCCAACCTGCTGCTGGCAGTTATTGTCGTAGAAGAGCACGCAGTTGGTGCCATACGTGCCGTCACCGACGGCCTTGAGACTGGCGATGGCGTCCGACGAGTAGTAGCATGTTCCCTGGCATTTCTGGAGACAGTTGTGTTAGTGGCGATGGTGCCGGGGATGGCATGAGGGGATGGGGGGAAGACATACGCCGGGATCGATGCTGCCGATCTGGTCCTGGCAGTTTGTGCCGCGGTAGTAGCGGCCGCATTGGCCGTTGACCACGCCGCCTGAGGCGCAGGCCGAGCGACGCTGGAGCTCGGAGGCTTCCAGGCTGATGGGCTTGAGGGAGGTGTCGACGGCGAGGCCGGCGACAAGCTGGGACGCGAGGAGAACGAGGGCGGTTTGGAAATGCATCTTGTTGAATTGGGAGATTGGTGGGAGACAGAGGCTCAAAGAGTGTGATGTTGTTGTTTGTGGTGCTGTCTGTGGTGATCTGAGGCCTGTTGTTTGATGTGATGTTGGAGTCGGTTTCTTGGAGCGGTCATTGAGTCTTTATATGTGAGCACGCCTCCTGGTCCTCCCCTGTCGAGATGTTCTGTAAGGCATATGTTTGTCCGAACCATTGTCACCACCTTCTTGGAGTCGTGAAACCACCCCTCTGTATCGTATGCATTTTGGACGACGCCAAGTCTAGGCAGCGGCGAGGCAGTCGGTACGAGAAGCCAGATAGAGAAGGTACGAAGAAACGTAAATAGGGATAGGCCGCAGATTATGCCGAATCACTCCTGTTGGTACGTTTCTCGCCAGCAATAAGAGGCTGACCACACACATACCTACCTACCTAATACTGGGGGGTACACTGATATTACTTGGTTACATCTTGGGCGAATTGCCTTCGCTACCGCTCATGTACCGCGATGATGTCAGATGGCACTGCCAAGGCGAATAGGGGTTGCTAAAGCACCCCGACCGATCAAAGACCCAGGCTTACTAAAATCAGCTTGCAAGAGAAATCAAGTAGTGCATCAGGAATTGGTAACAGGAATACACTTAAACGAGATACCTACAAATCCCCAAAGCTTCAATGTCGAATTCCAACGGCAGTTGTTGCGAGTAACTCGTGGTTGCTCGCAGCATGCAGATGGCGGGGATGAGGAGTTCGCCACCCAGCAAAAAGGGTGGACATTCCCCTAAGGCTGAGTTCTCGAATCTCCTCAGGGGGAGACACAGCGCCCAATACAACGCGGAGGCCCGGGGTTGGAACAAGCTTTCCCCTGAGCTAGCAATTGTGGGGATGCTGACCGACCCGGAGCTGACCAAGCTGACCGTGACTTACACATCCCATTGGACGGGTAATTTATGAGCTGAACGGTCTTATTCAGGCACGTGCCGCTCCAGTGCTACAGCATGTAAGCGCCACTCAGCGAGCGCAGTGGCGCAGTGTCCAACCCCGGGGTTGAGACTGGTGGAGTGGTATCGATCGCCGAACACGACAGTCCCGGGCTGTCCTTGCAAAATCTCACGTCCTCAGATTCGCTAAAGACGCTCTCGTCCACCGCAGCCAATCAACCGACGTAAGCTTCGCCTTTCTTCATGCCTCCGGGTTGTATCCAAACAAGCCATTCAATTCTGGGCTGATGGCCATCTACCGGATTACTACCTCCTCGAGCCTCCGACGAGTTGTCCCCTGCAACTCACCGTCCATGAACCCGTGCAGGTAAGTCTCGCCTACTAAGCGAAACTGACCTGGCTCACCAGCCCCTCTCAACACAAACGGCACACGTCCGGTCCGTAGCATCCAAATCTGATCGCCCACTTCGGCCGACACTGGGCCCAGGCCGAGGAACCCGTCTGAGGTTCGGTAAAGTCTCCGGAACGGGATGCAGGGCGCTATTGCGTTCTTGAACTCCACTGTCAACCCTTCGATCTGGGTGATTTGATCCTCATAGGTCGGGAGGGGATCGCCTGGGTCTAGAGTCTGGCTATATCTCGCCATGAAGTTGGTGAGCAGAAAGCGGTGCATCGTGCTGCACATGCCGAAAACATGGTCGACGCTGGGCAGAGATGGTCTTGTTGTCGTTGCGTCGGTTTCCTCGAGCTCGGGGACTTGGTTGAGGATGGCAGTGATCCTGGCGCGAATACTGTCCACATCAAGGGCCGGTGTGATAGTAACCTCTCTGGTTGTCGGGTCAACTTTGATGATCGGCGGTGTCAGCGATGTTGCCAGTCGAACTGACACCCAGTGTCTGAACGAGTCAGCCAGCTCCGGAGCGGCGATGGTGCCGTCAGCCGTGTTGGCGCACATTGTTCTCCAAAGAACCTCCCCAGGGTCCAAGTGGGTTGCCATGTACTCTGGACTTACACCCTCGCATAGCGCAAGGCAGTCGCTGATCTGTTGAGTCTTGATGAGGTCCCACATGGGCGTACACACGGCAACGATATGGTCGATTTTCGCCGCTCGTAGATGGAGCTCGCCGCCGGAAACCCGAAAGACACTCTCGTTCGGCTCAACTGGGACTGGATCACATTCGAAGCGTGATGCTGCGTCCCGCAGGAATGGTAGCGGGACGGGCGTGAGATTGCAGGTCAGGTCAGGGACCCACGACGGAAGGTCCTCGATCTTACTAGCTCTCCCTTGGGTGAGAGATAGGGCCTCGAGCCGTGGTAGTTCCTGCAACAGCGTTGCCGTGACGGTAGAGAACACCGAAGTTGCTGTGGCCGTCTCGGAATAATCGGGCATGACGGGCATTGTCATTCCAGGAGGCAGCCCCCTTTTTGCAATGCCCAGGATGGCGAAGACCTTGTCGCGCGGGTCGCCGGCCGAAAAGACCCTTGTGTCGTGCAGCAGGGACTGGAAGTAGCTGAACCAGTTTCGTCGTGCGTCGCCGTCATCTGTTGCGCCAGTATCCGTAGCAGTCAGAGAAAGACTCTTCTCCTTTATCGCGCTCAGCCGGATAATCTCATCGCCCATCGCCCTGCCAAAGCCACGATTCACATCCATTCCCAACACCTGCTGCCAGCCCAAGCTCCGTAACAACTCCCCCATCGCCACCATCCGCCGCCACTCAATCACCCTGTCACCACACAGCACCACCACCTGTTTCGCCAGCGCCACCTCCTGCACGATCCACGCCCGCGAGAACCACCTCCTCCGCCGATAAAACGTAAAATACCTCTCCCAACATTCCATCCACCCAACCCCGCCCGGCGGCGACACCCCCAGCTGCGACGTAAACCCCGGATCCAGCGGGTTGCACCTCCCCAGCTCATCCACCCCATGTCTCTCCACCCAAGGCCCTAGCGCATCGAAAAACTCATTATGCAACCACAAGAAGCTCTCCAGCTCCGCCGCACCATCGTGACCCCCATTACCCTCACCCCCATTCCCTCCCGCACCTCCGCCTCCACTTTTAGTAGCACCTTCACCATCACCATCCCCAGCAGCCACAGTAGTAGTAGGAACCTGAACCGGCCCCAACCAAACAACCACCCCCTCCGCCCGTTCGTAAATCTCCCCCATCATCCCCACCTGCACGACCTTCTCCTTCATATCCTCCTGGTCAATACAGATCGCGTCCGCCCACACCCAACACCCGCCCAGCTCCAACCCCGGCGCCAGCGCCAATCCTACCAGCGCGTCCCGCAGGTTTTTTGTCCCCCGATAAGGCCGCTCACTGATGAACTTCATGTCTTTAAGTGCCGGGGCTGGTGTAGAAGCGCTACCGCCATTGCTGGCATAGCTGGCGAGGAGGGTCTTCACCGACTGGTCGCTCGCTGCTGTCGGGGAGGGAGGGGATTCGTCCTCTGTCGAGGCGAGGGACGATCGGACAGGGGATTGCCAGGTATAGGAGAGGGCGAGGAAGGGAGGGGAGGTGGCGAGCTCGAAGAAGTGGATTGTGTAGAAGATGGTGGGCTCTTTGGTTTCGGGCGTGGCGGGGATGATGGTGTGGATGTTGAGGAGGCGGATCGAGGTTGGGGTAGGGAGGCTGTAGAAGTTGGGGTTGGTGGTTGTGGTGGCGGGGGTGTTTTGGGCGGGGGATTGAGTGGGGGATGGCCGCGATGACATTTCGCGCCGGAGGTTGAAGCGAGGGAGGGGAGGGAGGTGGGAGGTGGCACGAAGGGATAGTCTCTTGATGTATCGGAACATGAGAGACTGGTTAGGGGAGTGAGCGTTTAAGGCTGGGATTGATGTGTCGCGAGCGATGTTGAGTGGTTAGTTGAGATGAGAAACAAGAAGTGCGCGACAACGAGCTGAAAAATGACGTGCCGAAAAGGCTTGCTGCAGCAGGGGAGCCGCACCCCCGCAACCCTAACCCGTTTTCTCACATGAGCTAGCTTCATGATAGTTGAAATGCCCGCAACGCAACACCTCGAGACTTGAGCTCGTCTGGGGACATCCTCGGGTCGAAATTGATTATCTCTCCAGTCGATAGGTTTTTGAACTTTTGGAAGATTTCCGGGTCGTCTCCTGTTCTGTCGGTTTCCAGGCGCTCCCACCCTCGCAGTGGTTCCAAGCGTGGGTCATCCTCAGTCAGTTCTTCCGTAGTTTCGTTGAAAAACCGTTGCAAGGTAGTGTCCCCAACCGAGTCAAGATGGACACGAACAGTCCAAGGGCGAGGAAGCGGCCCGAGTACCGACGTGGCATCATGTAGGCCGTAAACCAAGGCTGTCCCGACCACATGGTACATTCCGTGAGCAGTTTCACGGAGAATCATGGGAGCATCATACCCCAAAAGTATCGAAACAACATCTCCTGCGACTCAATTAGCGTGGGGGGCCTGTTTTCTAGCTCTAGGAACAGATCTTACCAGGCTTGAGGCCCAGTGGCCCAAGACCAATGTAGCCGCCCGTCATTGCAAATAGCCTTTTCTCGTACAAGTCATACTCAAAGGATGAGAGATAGAGATCACTAACTCGGCTTTTCTCCTCAAGAGGGCCCTGTCCCCCAAGAATGAATTCTCGGCAATACGACTTCCATTCCTCGAAAGTGGGGAGTCTCTGCAGGCGGGGATGCCTGTCCTCGACCTTCATTGAGCAGATGGTCATGACCAGGGCGTCCAGGAGCGACCCGCCACTCGGGTATGGACTATTGAGGTCGGGCAGCTGCCAGGTCCTGACCACCTTGACCCCATCGCCGAGCCAACTGGAAAAGGCGTCATGGGGAGTGGAGATGGTGCCAACCTGAATGCCGACGACTTTGAGGACATCAGGGTCAATTTGTCGCGCTGTACAGCGGGACATGCCAGATGAGAATTGGCCAATAGCCACCATGGCCGGTTGTGGCATGATCAGATCGGGTACCCATGAGGGTGCGTTGATGGCACGATCATCAAACCCCATATCACCGCACCCACGAAGTACGTCAAGACGGCCAAAATGTTCGATCTGGGCCAATGTAGAGCGCTTGTAGATTTCGCCAACCTCTAAGGAGTAGTCGACCGGCATCCGCTTGCGTAGCCCCTCCGGCATCAAACCGAGCAAACCGAAGACCCTGTCGCGTTGATCAGAGCAGTTACGGTCCTCGATACTCTCCACGAGCCGCGTATGTGCGGTCGCGGCGTCATAGTTTGCCAGTCCCACAACGGTTGCTATTTCGCTCCGGATACTAGTATCCTGGGTAGGTAGGTTGTGTTTTGTCGAAAGACAAAGCACCGCCCGTCGAAACATCACCCAAAGGGTAGCGTCAGCGCCACACTGGATTATCGCCCTCGTGTTGGCCAGGTTGACCTCCTGCACAACCCAGACGCGGGTGAACCATACTCGCTGGAAGAGGCGAAGAATCGCGCGCCATGTTTCGTCGTCATATGGAAGGTCATGGCTATTAGCGTACCATTCCTTTTCGGCGGCGCCAGGAATGCCGATAGTGTGGGTTTGGCGCGTGACTTCAACTTGCTCCGCGAGATACCGCAGTGTAGACATGGCGAGCGCGCTCTGCCGGGAGCCAGGGCCGATCCAAATCACGACGCGGTGGGCGAGGCGGTAGATGTGCGGCATGCGCTGAACCTGGGCGTTGCGCTCGGCGATGTCTTGCTGGTTAATGCAGATGGCGTCCACCCACAAGGTCCGCGTCCTGTTAGAGTAGCGGAGATTCTGCAAGGCGACATGCAGGTTCTTTGTGGCGAGAATCTTGGACTGTCCGGACTTGGCCGGGTTCTCGATGAAGACGGCCTTGCGGCTGTGGGGCGATCCCCAGGTATAGGAGAGGGCCTCGAATTCGGGTGTCTCTGGCACCTCCAAAGTCGTCGTTAGATCTGGTAATTTCAAGTCTGGGTTGCCAGGGTGTGTCCAGGAGGAGACGTCGAGGACATTGTTCGTGAAGATAAGGCGACCCTCCAACGTCTCGAAGACCTCCCAATCGGGCGGCAGCGTGGTCGCAACTTTCTGCAACGTCCGCTCATGCGAAGTAGCCACCGGTTCATCGTATTCGGGCAGCCGAGCATGCTTAATTTGAAGAACAACTGGCTCGCCTGGCTGGCCCGGTGACAGGACGACGAGCCGAATGTCCTTCGATCCATCCTCGAGTTTCTGGTATTGAAAGGTGTCGATTGAGCGGGTTGCAGCCGGCTTGCCGACAGTGCTACTATTGCTGCCGGTTTCGAGGTCGGGTGGAAGTCCCACCCTTGCTTGGTGGAGGCTGGCAGCCCGAGATCGCGTCGTGACCATAGCTTCCAGGCAGGTTTGTTTGCTCTTACCCTCAGTGACTTTTGGGAGTGATTTTGGCGCCGTGATTTTAGGCAACGACTCGGATGGAAACTGAGGTCGTCCGCCACCTGCCAAAACTGTGCGGGGTAGGTATGTGCGGATGTCTCCGCTCGGCCGATGCGGCCGCCTCTACTCCTGCCTTCATTCATCAAGGTGGCAGGAACCATCTCCAGCGTCCTCACCTGGCTACTGCTGGTCCGAGTCTGCAGTAATGGATTATGTCCTTCACGCGTTATCTCAGATCTTTACACAAAACAATCCTGTTGAACCCGCTCCCCCATGAACCCCGTAGTACGCCAAAACCTAACACAATCGCTACACTACCTACATACCTACCTACATGCAATGGTCTCTGTTGCGTGCGATTGCCTGCAGGTCCATCAAGTGTACCCACCAAAGATGCTCGCCGGACTGCAGCACCACAACCCCCTTTGATCCTCCCAAAAGCGAGCAAGTCGTACGAACCCTCTCTCCTTCGCCGCCTGAAAAAGCCTGTCTTCCAGACCAGCCTCGCGGATCAGATTTGCGCACTCCTCCCTCACCATGGCTGCCCCAAGCGAGCTTTCAAGAAATACTTCAAAAAGTCTCAGAAACTGGCCGTAATCTTCACCAATCCCTTGGAAAGATTTCCCGAGGATCAACTTTACCATCTCTCGACTGCCTTGAGATGCAGCAGTCTTGAGAATCGAGTGATTTATGGCCCCATCACCATCAGTGACAGCACCGTTCTGGAGTAAAATTTCCAAGCTCGATACCGACCCCCTTGAAACGGCGAGTTGAAGGAGTTCCCCGCCATGCAGATGTATCACAGATGCTCGTTCATCATCATCTAGCGAGTCCAGCAAAGCCGACAGGATCGCTGCCTCGGCGATGGACAGATCGTCGACAATGCGAACCTGGATCCGCAATTGCAATGCTGAGTTACCATTATCGCGTTGAAGCGGCTCGCTGACTGCGCAATGAAGAGGTGTTTTGCCGGGCGACCCATTGTCTCCGTCGGCTCGTACCCGGCAGTCAGCCCCAAAGTTGAGGAGGAGGGTTACAAGAGAGACATTCCGTGCCTTTGTCGCGTGATGGAGCGCTGTCAGCCCGTGACGGCCCGCGTGATCGACGTCGGCACCGGCAAGGAGGAGCATCTCGGCGACGGCCTCGGCTGTCTCGAACGAGCTGGATTGATTGCGAAGGGCGAGATCGAGGGGTGTTGTTCTCGAGAGGGATGAGTTCCTTTCTGAATCAGGGGCTGCGGAGTTTGGATTCGCTGGTTGGGTTGTAATGCTAGCTTGAGATGTGTCGAAGTTGAGAAGCTGCAAGACCGCTTGAAATTGGTGATACTCTGACGCAACGTGGAGTGCAGTGTATCCACGTTCGTCCGGGGCATTTATGTCCGCTCCGTGGTCGAGCAGGGCGGATATGACGTCGTTTTGGCTGGTTGGTGATGCTGCCGGTCCGACTGCCAGGTGAAGGGGAGTGAAACCGACGGGTGTCAAGATGTGTGGACTAGCTCCCGATATAAGCATAGCTTTCATGATCCTAGTGTTCTCGGAAATCGCCGCATGGTGCAGAGGTGTCCAGCCGCTGACATCTCGACGTCGGTCAAAAGGAGCAGTCAAGCGAGAGATGATGTTGATCAAGTCAAGGTCCATACAACACAGGAAGTTGGAATAACTGATCTCAACGCTCGTAGGACTTGGGTCGAAAGCAATGCCGAGATGCTCCGGGCCCTGGACCGAAATACAGAGTCCGTTGTTTCGTGTCATGTCGGCTTTGACATCTTCAAACAAGGGACTCAGAAGATGATTGACGAACTCCAGGCCGTGCTCAGCAGCGACTTGGAGTTCTTCGGCGAGATTCGGGGACCGTACCGGCAACAGGCTTTCTGGATTTCCGGGTCCAGTATACCCTAGGCAAGGTGCTATGAGAAGCGACGCGCCGTGTTCCATGAGGATCAATGCGATTTCCATGTGGCCAAAAGACAGCGCCCATGGTAGTGTTGCGGCAGGCTCGGCAATACCGAGGTTATTGACAGGCCTCTTGCCCCGAGGGGAAACATCGGCCGATTTGCCGAAAAGAACTCTCACGACCGCAGTTTTACCTCTCGCCGCGGCCAGACGAAGAGGTGTTGGGTTGGAGATTTGTTTCCCCTCGAGCATCACGATGCCCCCCATCGTTACACCAGCGTCGGCTCGGTGGTCTAGGAGAGCTCCAACAACCTGGTCGTGGCCCATGTATGACGCATAGTGCAAAGCGGTTGCGCCTTGATCACAAGTGGCGTCGATAGAGACACACCATCGAAAACATCGATGAAGCTCAAGTAAGTCGCCCCTCTGAGCTGCCGATAACAGTCTTGCTTCAGGCTCGCTAGCGGTCTTGGGATTATGGGTCGTGTCCAGGCAGACATAATCGGTGGAACTCTCCAACAGTCGCTGGTGGTGATCGGATGCTTCGTGAGACTCCTCGGGGGCCTCCGCAGACATCCAGATGTCGTCGCCTTCGTAGTCGTTGACAGGTGTGAGTTCTCCATCATCGGCGAGCGCCTCGCCGATATCCACGTCGACATCGATTTGGAGGGTGATCACACTCTTTCCCTTCGCTCGAGCATCGTCAGGACTGTCGAACTGGGTCACGGGCAAGTTTTGGGATGAGTCGTGGTGGGCTTAGCTCATATGAGAGTGACTTTCAACCACCATGCCGTCTGAAAAGAAAGGCCGCGGATTGTGTGACGGGCTGTCTGCACGGGTGTTGCAGTTGGAGGGCGTCTTGTATTGTATTCCGGGGGGCGTGGGGGCTACTAGGTATCAGCAGGCTGAGCGCGAGACTTCCATTGTGGGGTTGAGGAAGAAATCATGACACGGCAGGTGCATGCAGTACTGTCGGCACTCGAAGTACTGAGGTACTAGGTCTAGCGGGCAAGGTAAGTAGTACATACCAACGGTCAGATCTGTGGTCTTCTCTTTTCGCTTGCGCTTGGCTGCGTGGTCATACCGATCGAGTCGCTCCGATTCGATGTGATGGCCACGGACGACGAATTCTGTTTCCTTCTGCTCTTCTTCCATGCGTCTCCTTCGAATTTCGATCATCACCGCCTTCTCCACCTCCGTGGTTTTCTTGCCGAGATTCCATGCCTTGATGCGAGTCTCGTATTGTTTTTTTCTTTCGAGGTTTAGATATGGCAAAGTTCATTGGCCCGGAGTTGGACTTACGTTGCTTTGAACCCGTGGTCTTTTTCCATGGTCTCCATGACCCGCTGCAAGGTCGTCTTGGGGGTTGTGTAAAGCCGCGTAATCACGGATCTCTGTGCTTCCCATGTTTCGTCGCTCCATGCCTGCAGCTGCATGGCAGGCCCGGCATTGTGATGTGTGTCCGATCCGGGATCCATGGTATTAACACAAAAAATGAGAGGTAAGGCTGTGACTGCCTGCTTGGAGGACTCAGGCTAAAGATAAGTCGAGGGGGTCAGAGGGGGAAGAGCAGATGTGAGATTTTGAGTTGTTAACCAAAATTTCGTCAACCGCCCGAGAGGGTGTGGGGGGGAAGCGGGAGTTGGCATGCATCGGACGCTCCTCAAAACCACATTATCGTGCTGCGTCCAATCGTCTGGCTGATACAAAATCTCCTCGCAGCATGTCTGAAGCCAATGCAGTGATGCATCATGCACCGAAGCACACGACAGATTTGGAAATTTGTAAAACTCCGCCATTGGTTGGCCGACCCCATTCCCCCAATCCCAGCAGGCGGTGTGTGCTGCACGACTTTCTCCCAACGGCAATCTGCGGTTGCGGTCCAATGATAACAAAATCTCCTTGCATGGGACCCTCGCATTGGGATTCCAAAACGGCTTAGCGGGATAGCTTCAAGATAGTATCCGCCGTTTTGCTGGCTATGTGTGAAGAGATGATAAAATCATATGCAAAGAGAATTTCGCACTGCAGGAAACACGAACCAAGCCGGGCCCTGGGGGATTCGGCGCATTCAGGGGCGATGCGCGATTGGGACTTGGCACATCACCCTTTAGCGGCTCGGGGAAGCTTTAGCACGTCTTTCCTTGGCTTCTCATGTTATGATTGACTACTGCCTACCCACACCTTGCCTGAGCTCGCCCAATCAGTACATCACTGTACGCATTCCTTGACGTAGTTCTCGAGATGCGGGAACAGTTGTCTCGATGTACTGCACCTGATATATGTTACCAACTTGACGAGATGTTGAAGCCGTTTTCGGCCACCTCCTTGTTTGTGAAAATTCGGAACGGAAATTGCCAGTGAGCTTACCCAGCTTTGGAATGGCGGTCTCCGTTGGAAACAATCGGTGGAGAACAGTCAACCCCGCTGTAGTACTTACTGACTCGTATTCCGTTGATGCTATTCAGCAAGGAACCTGTATAAAGCCCGAGTAGTAGCACCAATCTCAGTCGCACCGAAGCAATAGGTGCCCGCACCAAACACCTTTTTGTTTGGACTTTGAACAGCAATCCAACCGGCCATCAGCCATTCGAAGTAAGACCCGGTCAACATGACCAAGAAGTCACACAAATCAACACGAAGAAGAGGACCCACGGCAACAGAGTGGACCCTCCATCGACATGTCATCGAGTCCCTCTATCTTGACCAAGGCAACGGGCTCCGAGACGTGGCAGAGACCATGCGCCATACTTACGGTTTCTCCGCAACGTAGGTAAGAATCCTCTTCACTGGAGCGGGTGAGATATTGACAGCATGACATAGTCCGAGGCAATACGTGCACCGCTTCACCCGCTGGGGTCTGCGCAAGTATATCCCACACGAATCCATGCAGGCAATGGCTACCATCCGGCACATACGGAAGGAGGAGGGAAAGAATACCGAATTCACATGGAACGGACAGCTCGTCGAAGGGGTAAAGCTCGATCGGTTTGTTGGAAGAGAAGCGTGTGACGCGCATGGTGATGAGGTCTACACTCGCGGTAGGTTCCTAGTGCGTCACAACACTAGCACCGGTTTCTCATGCTGACATACCTAGCACCGACACCCCAGGGAGTCCGTTACTGCACCCCAACACCCGAGGGGCTGGAAGTACAAGACAAAGAAACCACCGCCAGGACACCAAAGGAAGTTATCCCCCCGGATTATCCGCTCTCGCCTTTGAGTCATTCGCCATGCTCAAGATCTCAGGCTGAACCTGATTCCGAGTTCGTTGGAATCGAACATCACCATGATTTAGATCCATTCGTTTCTCCTTGGCTCCCAGGTTGGCATAGTGCACCGTCTCCCCCTCAGAGCGGACCGCCTTACCAATGGCCGTCACCTTGTGGGTGCCAAGAGTGCGCACTGCCGGTTCCAATTGACAGTATTGAGCAATTGGCGTTGGAACCCTTCTCCCAGTTGTCGTTTATCCCCTCTTATCATTGGAGCAGCCAGGCGCCAACAGCTCCCTTCTCGCACTACACCTGGGATGGTGTGAGTGAGGTCTATTTATGAGACTCAGAGGAAATATTATGTGGGTGAAGTGTGGCGACCAATTGAACCGCTCTTCTGTAGGATATCTCGATAGCCCACCCAAACTGAAAGTCAAACCACCCAAACCTCCTTCATCTCCGCCTCCTCATCACCCAACCCCACACCACCCGTCATGACCTCCGACAACTCCCCATCCGCCTCAAACAACAGCTCTATGTTGTACCCTAAAGTTGCCCTCAGCAATTCCCATATTCGTGTGTAATCCTGAGCCGCTCCTGAGCTAGGGTGAGCTATGGGTGAGCTAGCCTGCACAGCCGTGTGGCCCAATTTTGGGCCCTCGACTAAAGTTGCCATCAGGAGATTCCGGTACGTTCCTCGGTTTATGCTAACCATACCGCATAGGGTGCGGCCACGTCAGCAGTGACATTAGTCGCAAAATAGGATTCTGCTGGCATGCAATGCAGCCTAGACGTTTGACTGTATGTAGTGAGGCGAAGTACGGAAAGGGCGGGGGAAGGGATGTCCTCGATTCTTTATTGCTCTCTCGATGATTTCCCCGTCACATATTAGGAAGTACTTCAACATTTGGCGTGATACTATGAATGAATTTATAAGGATACAGCTCCCTGGCATGCCAGAAAGAAACACACATTTGAATCACTTTTGGGACTCTGAACTTGCAGCGCAGTATTTCTGACGAGCCAAAGATATTCCTTTCGCTGCAGCCCAATCGTCCCTAGCCGCACTATAATTCGTTGGGTTGTTGCATTTGTCAACAGAGAGGGGTCAGTTGATTGCGTGGCAGTTGCGTCTGTGAGCCACCATGGGGTGCGAGTCATTTTGCCACACAACATTCATAAGCCGGAAGCAATAGGTCTTTTAAAGAGGGTATCTTGGCAGTGCTAGAAAATCAGAGAATTTTACACAAGGTGGATCAAAGCTGCTCTGCTTCTGACAGCATTGCCTATCTTGGGAATGCCCTCTCAAAGTCCGGCCAGCCCTTTGACTACTAGGCCTTAATTAAGTAAGCGCCACTTGTTACACACCATCCTATTGGTAGAATATGGCAATGCTGCTTTCGAATGTTAGCAAATGAAGACATTAGCGTACCTCTCAGTATCGCTTACCTGTCCCGGATTGCGCCGGCTGCGAGAGGTACTACATGCACTGCTCTAGGTGAACTGCTCTCGTCGGCCATCCCGCGAGCGGTGGGAGGTGCTCGAGCGGGAGGACGATGCGGCGTTCGACAAATCGCTACATTGGGTATACCAAAGACGAGGTCATGCTTTGGCGGCCGCCGCCGACTCGACGACCTCCAGCAATTACGTCTCAGCCCTCGCGTCCTCCCGCTGCGCGAGTAGCCACACGGCCGTCTCTAGCGCCTCGGGCGGCGACATGTCGGCCCGGATCTTGCCCACCTCCCGACCGTCCCGGCTACAGCCGTTGCGAGGACGGGGTACCCATCCGTATCCTCCTTGAGCAATAGCGGCGCCTCCATGCTGCGCAGGGGAGCGCCGCCGAGGGTGACCAAGTTTCCTGGCATCGATCGCCCTACAATGTGGCCTGGTCTCGTCACGTTGACCAGCCAAGGTTTGGTCCACCGCTGCCGGCCCAATGCAAAAGAACTTGGCAATGGGCTTAAGTACGCTGCATGGTGGCGCTGATGAGCCTCGATCCTGCGATGTAAATCAAACAGTGTTCGGTTTCCCCAATCCCTTGAGGGCCAAAGCTGCGAAGGCAAGCTGCGGCCTACAGAATGGTTGGCGGGCTGCCCAGACGTGATGGCTGTCAATAGAGTTAACAGCCCTGCCGCAAGCTGCCCGTGTGTATATTTTTGGCGCAAATAGCCGCCGCTCTATACCGCTCTTCAATCCGCCCTTCCCCAGCCCCACCAGCGATCGGCGGGTCGTCCCAGTCACAGCAGTACACTTGCCCAGTGCATCTCAGGCCAACGAGGGTGGCGCGGCTCGATGGCTTACCGCAATGCTTGCGTAGCCAGGCCGTAATATCGGGCCCCTCGACAAAGTCTGGGTCTGACTAGAAGAGCAGACTGAAAGAATGGCCTAGGGGTGGCTGATAGGCCGGGGGCTTGGTCGCTGAAGTGGAATTTGGATGGTGCCACCGTCGGCTGCGTGTGAGACAGCGACGACGTTGTGACCGGCGACATGGAGCGTGGGCCCATTAATGATTGCGTCGTGCAGAGATCGCGAGATGGCTAGCTGCGAGGGGACGCTTGGAGATGGGACATCAGAGGGCTGTTTCTATTGGCCGGGGGGCAGTCCAAGTGTTAAAGTTGCCCTCGCTAGCCTCCAGTCACCCACACCACCCCTCGCCACCCTACTCAGGCGCTACTCAGGCGCTACTCAGGCAACGACCAGAGAAATCGCTAAAAATGGTTTTGTTGCACGGGCCCATGGTAGGTGCCATACTATAGTATAGTCTAGCCACTGCCCCTTTTATAGCGTTCGCAGAGCTTCGCTCTGCTTCCATCTTCTTTCTCCAATCAACCAACTTTCAGTCCATCACTGTTGTTTGGTTCAACAGGTTTAGATAAGTAAGCCGTACTCTACAGTTCTAATGGTAACTTTTGGTGAGGTCCCGGTGGCCCAAAACTTGGACCCCACCAAAACCCCTTTCCCTCCTCTTCTCTTTCCCTCAGGGTTATATAAAACTCAGTTTACGTCCCCTATTAGGTCTCTATTCTCCTCTCTTTATTTATCTAAGTGAGTAAACTTCACCATCTCAGCGCCCTTAAGCTGAGACACCCCTAAAAAAAATACGCCACAAAAGGACATGCATATGCCAATCAACAAAACTCTTCAACCTAATGTTATCTATCAGGTTACTTGCTATATGATACATATGACCTTTGCTTGCTTTTTACCCGAGTCTAGTCGCTTCTGAATTGTTTTGACTGGAATATCCTCCACACTTTTGGAGCTCTTTCCGGTTAGTAAATACCAGAGTATGATGTCTTGGCGCCAGCGGTCCTCTCATTCGCACGCTGATGAGTTTATAGGTGTCCGATTGCGACCCGGGGCGAAGGCGTAGGACGATTGGCAAATAAAACCCGGATAGTAGCCAAATTTCATTACCAGTCCGAACTGTCCCTGGACACTTAACCAAATATTTGCTCCCTGTCTCAAAAGCAGCAAGTGAACCATGGGCGACTTGCTGGGAATCTCTGTAATCTTTGCGTAAAGGACGACTGATTACGCTAAACTTGACACTAGCGATAGTAGCTTTAGGTCGTTATGGCTAGGAAGCGGAACTTTATCGAGAAGGCTCGGGTTATTGATTAGTAGCTCGCCTGATTCTAATTTTTCCGTAGGCCCAGGCTTTCGCAGGCGGTGATGAAGCTACGGCGGGGGAAGCTAGTCCGTAACCCAAGAGGGGAGGCCTGAGGATAAGTATTCTCGTGTGGCGATTGCGTAAAAAAAATATGTCCAAGTTGCCGTTGGATATAATAATACGCTTTGTTGTACTGACAAGAAGCCTTATGATGGTGTTTTTGTGGCTATAATTAACAGGAAAAGGCATTTTTCGTTGTGTTTTTCTGGGCTATGTTGCTTTATTGTTTGTTTTCTCTGGACAGTTTTTTGTTCCCATTTCGGTTTCCTTTTCCTACTCCGTTTCCCTACCTTTTGCTATGAAGGCGCCCATGTCTAGGGGTAGCTTTTCCATGTGCATGTGTGGGACTCTTACGGTTCGACGAAACGACATTTTTAGGTTATCGAGGTAAATACAATTGTTTTCGAGCTTGTACTTCGGCTTACTGGTGGTTGTTGAATTCGATGTTATTGTTGTGTTGTGTTGTGCTTTGCGATGGTTGATGGAGAATCGGCGGGCCTTAAAAGTGTTGGGCTGGAGAAGAGGAAAGCAAAATGTATGTAAGATTTGTGGGAGGCGCAGCGCTATTCGTTATTCGAAGTAACTTCTTACGCGCAAAGGTTGACCTTACTCACCTTAGAAAAGAAAATGATGTCTTGGTATTTTCCTACAGATGCTAGAGAATCTCCCTTACCCCGCTACCCGTGTCGGCGCTTGAGAGCAGCCTCTTCTCCTATATTTTGAGCTGCATATAGAAGCCGGAATTGGGATAGATAAAACACTTGCTGCCGATAAAACGGCAAGCCTCGTGCAGCGTTACGCCGTGTCTCTACATCAGGTACGCTATCACGAGCGTCACTGAGCGCGAAGCCCCTATAATACAGTGGACAAGGACTGCTGGGGGCTGCTGCTGTTGGTGCCGCCCTTTGATCCTTATTACCTACAATTTTGTCTCGTCCCGCTAAGGTCCTCTTGATAAAATTATACGCCTCTGGGAAATGTGTAATGATGTTTTCGTACTGTCTGTCTTTGAGGCAAATCTATTTGTTATTGATGCTTGCTGGGATTGTTGGTTGATGGCGTGCTGACGTTACTGAGAGTACATGTTTGATGTTCAGCTTGGTTATGATCTCGTGGGATTTTGTATGTGCTATTGTTCTTAGGTAAAGTCTGGGCTCGATCAAAGTCGGTAGTTTATTCTTCATTATCGGTAACACCATCTTGAGCAAACCCTCCGAGCGCCGTAGGCGGTCGACCCCGTTTGTTAGAGACGTGGCAACTATCCGTTTAACAGCATCGATCGGATCACCCCCTGCCTGGCACCATGAGCAGACATTCCATTGTATGGTATCAGCATTATAATTAAAGAAGAAAAAACCCTAGGCTATATGTGTTAGGTTTGTTGTTTTAGCGCGTTGCTTTTAGTTATAAGTAGCGGCTCAAAACTGGGCCATCATGACTTATTGCAGGTAAAGGCCCAGAAATGGGAGCATTATCTCATTGGCCGCGCTGGAGAGGCTAGCCGAGCCTTTCGGTCGCAACTGTTCTCACTTCAACTTATCAGCCTTAGTGATAACCACAACGCAAACTCTTTTACACCCCTCAGTACAGTGCAATGTTCTGACAGAACCAAGAGCGAGTTTGAGGCTTCGGTTACAATCGGCCTTGAATCTCCAAAAAAGCCGCGCTTTCTGGGTATGTTTAAGAGCCTAGGTCGGCACTAATTTGGCGCATGATTGTACGGCGATGAAGCGAAAATTGAGATATCGCTGGTCCGAAATCGGACATGGACATCGCAATGAACTTCACGTTTTCATCACATGTGCTGTAATCTGACATCCAGCATCAGAGTCTGCCAAACGACATGTTGGTAAACGGGAAGAAGTGGGGCTACGCTTGGCGTGGCATGTACTGGTATATTCTAAGACATCCAACTTGTACTAGTATACCATGGGACATCCTATCGGTGCTGTCCAAACTTCGAGCTGATGTACCATATACCATCCCATTGGTGCTGGTATATCATGTACTATCCCAAATTCCGAGCTGGGATATCGTGTACCATCCCAGGGCATGTACTAGTATATTCTGTGGCCAAAATTCTGGACCGTGATCCATGATTCGGGCCCATTACCGGCATGCTTGAGCAGTTTCCAACCGCGGTCCCAGATCTGGGCCTTAACTTGTCCGCTTTCTCAGATTCGAGCTACCCTTTAGTATTAATCACATAAATACGTAACCATTCTTAGAGCTCATTGCACAGCGTTTAAATCACTCCCAACTTCCTAGCTAATTAGAGAGGATGCATACCAAACAGTCGAACAACTATCCAGGCCCTAACAATTCTTCAGATGGCACGTTAGCATCCATTTCAAGCGCCGCTAAAGAAGGCCGCATCCTCAGAACAAGAATTTTGACATTACGGTACAAGCGGAGAATTCTCCACAGAAGGGTGGAGTACTTGATTCAGTCACTAGATCAGCACAACGTCTGGGTATTAGCTCCTGGCCGGCACCACGTCTCATCGAGATCCCTTGAGATGTGAGGTACGAGTTTAATGAAGTCAGATATATATAATTGAAATACCTTACAGACAGTTTTTTCAGCTTTTTTTTTCACCGTTGCCCGGTAAGAGTCTTGGGATATCTCTTTTTAATAGGGAAAGAGAACAGCATATCAAATGTGTTCTGAGAATTGAGCCCCATTTCCTTATTTACGTCCTAAAATTACACTCTTCTTTTGTTTTTCAAGAAGTGCCTTCACTTGGCCATAACCAACAGATCGCCGTCCGCCTCTGGCCCGAGCCCGGCCCACTCATCGAACCTCGCCAGCAGACGCTTCATCTGTCAAGAAATGTGGGTGGTGGTGCCTTCATCCCTTCGCATTCCATGCGAAGGGCCGAAGAGTTCGTCGGCCCTTCCACAGTCAGTTCTCTCTCCCTTTGAAGCCATTCAGGAATACACGCTGACGCGCATCTTATGTATATATCAGCGCCTTCGGCGCTTTAGATATCCTTCGATCAACAAGACACTTTTCTTGCCCTGCGGTACCTGGATTACGTGTGTGCAACATCATCTTCAGGTCCGCCAGCGCGCAGACGTTTCGGAGATCCTCGGAGATGAGCGGTACCCCATGGCGTACAGCGGAGAGGCGCCCCACCAGTTCCACTCCAAGATCGGTGATCGTGTTAAGGTCGAGGGTGGCCCGTTCCGGGGTGCCGACCAGTTGCGACAACGGCAGCCGTGCGCTCGACCTCGCCCGAGCCGAGCTGGAACGGGTTCGCGGGATGGCGTAGGCCGCCCGGGACCCGTTTGTCGGTCCGGTTCTGGCTGTAGTGGGGTGACACCTTGGCCGATGACTGTGACGCGTGGTCCTGGCTGGAGGAGGTCATTGTTCCTAGCGGGGACGGGTCGGTCGGGTGTGAGGACACCGTTACCATGGGGCAGCCTTCCCTTACGGCCAACGAGAAGTACAGGGGTGGAGGGAGAAGTCTTGAAGTGTGTGGAGTTGCGACACATGTAGCTCAAGCCATGACTGCCGAATCCCGAATGCGACTCCCTAGGCGAGTCCATCAACCAGCCCTCGACATCCCTCGCGGTCCGATACACCCTTAGCCTCCCTCCGCGGCTGCGGTCACAGCTAGTACATGTAGGATATCGAATTCGCCCGTCAGGTCGTAGAGGAGGTGGCCGCACGCAAAGTTCTGCGAGCTCGAGTGAGGGGGCGAACCGGTTGGTTGCCCGCCGTGACCGACCACACTGAGGGCAAAAACGTGTTCCGCGCCAAGATTCGTCGAGTCGCGGCATGCCGGGTCACTCTCCTGCCCTTCAGTCTGCGCGCGATGCCTTCTACAGAACAGGCCTCCACCCTGTTTTCCCTCGACAGCCTCGAACTAACCTTTCTCCCGCAAGCGGTCACCCGAGTTATCTTCGTGAGACCCGGTTCTCGTCCCTTGTGCCAATTCTTGGTCCCGAAGAGTTCCATGAAGCTCGGCCATACTCGACACTTGAAATGCGCCTCCCGAGCTTGCGCCTTACTGCCTTCGAGACTCAGTGGCAAGACAAAAAAGCGCGACCCTGAGCTTCAGGGCCCCGCACTTGTGGCTGCTCCCCACCACTGGGTGGCGCCAGATAATGGTTGGAGCAGCTGAAAAGTCCGCTGCGTCGGGCGCAACACTGTCACTTCGGTCAGCGCCGTGGCCGGGCGCGCGACGTTTCAGACGGGAGGTTGTCGTTGTTACCAAGCGGCTCGGCTATCTGGGGATTCCTCCCGCTACGACGCAGATGTTTCGCATCGGGAAGCAGCGCGGGGCAAGGGAGTATTATACTAAAGGGACAGTCACCACAGTGAAGTACCAGACCAGCTCGCGCACATACTTGTGGTTGTTGACGACGCACGCATCCGGCTTGCGCTCGGCTAGAACTCTCCTCGCGCCAGCCTCAACCGTCCTCCCTTATCCTGCGCTGCCCTCCGCCTGTCAAATCCTCGCCACGTCTGCCCTTTGGTCGCAAGAATCCACCCCGACATAGGGCATGTCATTAGGGGGCCGAAACTCGGCACACGATACACAGTGACGAGAACTGGGCCACGGTCGATCGAGGCCAGGAAACATGGTAACACTCGGCGGTGCAGGAACCAACACGTCGTAGAGCGGCATGACCAACCAGTCTACTCGGGCTGGTCGTGGCTTTGATCGAGTCGAAGATACTAGCTTGCGGAGACTGGTTGCCTCGCGGTCGTCACTGAGGCCGATGCCGTCATTGTCGAACATTCCGAGGGCGAATCACGCGCGAGCCCGGGCTCGAATATCTCTGGATCGACTCGCTCTGCATCCTCCAAGATTCTCGCGAGGATTGAGAAAAGGAATCCGCCAAAATGGCAGCATCTACAGCAACACCTTCCTAACCATCAGCGCCGGCGCCTCCACTGACAGCGAGCAAGGGATCTTCACGATTCCAGCACGCAACCTATCTACATTGACTGTCGGGCCCACGAAACCCCTTCAAGGTCCCGCAATTCACAGAAGTCAGAGCATGATGCTTCTAGGAACTATCACTGTCCTAAGCAGCCCTTACATGTCACAAGTGTGAGACACTACTCTGTGGCTTCTCAAATTCGAAGTTTATCTCGATCTATTCCTGTTCAACCTTGCAACCTCTCCCGAGAAAAGTTGTGTACCAAGTTCAATCTCCGCCAGAAAAAACGATGTCTATAGAGTTAACCGCAACCGCCAAGCTGGCCAGGAATCCCAATTTGGCTCGTAATACATCAACGAGCAAGGGAATCACTGCCCTGCCAAAAAGAGCCTTTACCACCGGATTCTCAGCCATTCACATACCAGCCGGCCTACCCTCAAAGGGTTCAGTGACACCCAAAGCTCGGATAACTTCCACAGCGCGTCTGCCAGCTGGATCCCAAATAGCGTCCGCATCCCACGGCCCTCAGCAGTTGAAGGGCCGGGTCGTCCAGTCCCGAATTCACCACGAACGCGACCGATTTATTACGTCTATCCCGGAGGACCTGACGCAGTCGTGGAGCCCGGAGAACCGTCTGGCTCGCTGTGCAAGCGGACGACCCGACGGTGCGTTTAGCGCTTCAAAGTGGTGCGGAAGGTGGAGGGCCGCTGTGGCTTGAGCCTGTAGTAACCTTGCGATTTCGTTGTCGGCCATCTGCGAAGGTCGGTCTTGTTGATCGGGGCTTGCCAGAGCAGGCTTCTCGGTCTACACCGGCATCCCGCGTTTTTGACGTCTTCCTACCCGGCTGCGCAGATCCCTCGCGATGCCCGCAGATACCTGGGGGATGAGGTTTCAATTAAAGAGCCCGCACCGCCTATTAATCCCTTCCCCGCCCCTACTATCTTATTATGCCCACCTTCTACCAGTACAATCCCCCTTCCTCCCTCTTATCCACTATAATGGGTTGGGACTGGCTTGGATGGACGGGGCTGATGGCCTGCAGGCGCAGAGATCAAAAACCGAGGTGTGTTGGCGTGTTCGAGTCCGGCTCGACGGGCAGTACGACGGCGAGAAGGGAGAGTAGAGCCTCGATAGCGTTAGGCACGGGGCCTCGTCAGTGCCTCGGTCGTGACGACGAGGGCGGGGAGGCGGCCGAGAGGGTCAATGGAGCGGATGTGTGTCCGTTGTGTGGCTGGAGACCCTGCTGGCGCGTGTCTTATCAACAAGGTTGTCCTCCAGCTATCATTATAAACATCACCGTCAAGTATCGCCTCGTGTTTGGTAGCTGCGCTGCATATGTTGCCCTTTTCTTTGCCCCACCTCCGTCTTAGCCCGGTTCTCGTCACTCCGGTCAGCCATGTTTTGGTCCAAGAGCCACTATATGTCATCCGATGGCCATGCCAGCCACGAGTCGCCAATTCGTTCTCAGATCGGTAGTTCCTCCATGTTTGGCTGTTGAGGGAAGACGAGGTGGAAGGCCTGCTCAGTAGAAGGTACATCGCGCAACATGAGGAGCGAGAGGACGACGCGGCAATGCCACGACCGCGGGGCTTACCCCACGCTTGCCCGGCAGACTAGGTCGTTGTCCCGCCAGCTCGGGTTGCAATTTTGTGGGCGTCGACACGAAGGCAGCGGTATCGAGGGAGAAATAGGAGACGGGTTGAGGGGGGGGCGAATATCGGGCTCTTCTTTACGGATCGACAGGTTCTTTCAGCGCGGGCGGTGGGAAGGCGATCTGCAAATCGAGGTTGAGAGGCACCGGTCTCGAGCAGGTCATAACAGTGGTGGCGAACAAGTTCGACAAGCATGGGTGAGGTGGCGTCTGCGGGATCCAGCGGCTTTCACTTGAGGGTGGGGTGGTTGAAGGTGTGGGGCAGCGCCGACTGGCCGTCGCAAGCCGCTCGCATTCTCAAGCGCAAGCGCTGGCCGTTCCGCTGTCCGACCTGCCAAATTTGAGGCGACGCAACCGCCGACGCAACCCCGCGCCGCCGGTGCTATGCGCCAACCGACTGACTCCTGGGAACGGCTCCCAGAAGAAGCAGAGCTAGGGGCGGCAGGTGTATAGCCGACGGTCGCAGGGCGGGATTCGGAACATCGCGCATGGTCCAGAAGGCGGCCTTGTCCAGCAGAATCCGAAACCGGGCCGTATCTGTCGCAAACAACCACTGCAGCGAGTCTTTGGGCGAGCCTGCCTCATCAACGAGGGGTTTCCTTCGATCGCGAGCAGCTAAGGGCTTTCAGCCGCGCCGCCGCCGAGTAGGTGGCCCTCATCAAATCATGCAGACCTGCTCTTGCTACTAGTAGCCTTGGCACCGACGCGATGGATGAGCGCTTCGCCGTCAGCGCCTGTGCCGCTACTTCAGACGCCTGGGTCGCGGGAACCGAAGGCGGGCGAGCGGTCCCCAACTCCCCCATGACGAAACGTCTGTTTGGATTGCGGTGACGCGCAGTGCGGGTTTACCAGAAGACTGGCGCATCTCTTATCTCTTATCATTGTCGCGCTAGGAAAAAACTTCTCTAGGCTTGCAGGCTGCTCGCCATCACACGACGATTGTGTTCAGAGTCCATCACGCATCGCTTGCGTGACGTGACAAAGGCTCGGAACAGGGAGGGTGAGGCTGGTGAGTCAACAGGAGAGACCGTGCCGGCAAGCGGCCCGCCAAAGAAAGCCTGGAGGAACTCTCCTGGTGTTTCTCGGCAGAGAAACGAGGGGAATATTCAGATGTGGAGGCCAGCAAATTCACCTCTGTAGTCGTGCAACCGCCGCAGCCCGCTATACCGTTTCCGGCTGCCGCTAAGCCTCTCTTCAGCAATTATGCCTGATAATTAGTTGTGCCCGACCTGGTTAAAACGACCGTATGCCCTGATAGAACGACCGTATCTAACCCGTTTTGGAAGAGCCCCACCCTGCACTGATACGTGAAGTTACTCTCCAGCAGCGCACAGGTAAGACCACCCACCAAATGGAGTGCTTTGCAAGCCCCTTTTGCGATTGAATCGAAGGCTTTCCAGATAGAAGCTGCGTATGAACGTAAGTAGCGTAGCAGATACGCAGATAGGGTTTGCTAGCGTGCAAAGTGGGAAGGTTATTTCGTAGCATGGGTGCGTTTGGTATAGACGCGTTGGAGAGCGGGCCGGTCACGCATATAATGACCTGTGCACAAGCGCCCTGTGACGCGCCTATCTGCCCAACTTACTTGCTTACCAACCTTCTACCAACCTTCCTTGCACGCTACAGCGCATCGGATACAACCAGGTCCAAGGCTTCTGGTGGGTAGGTAGGAGGCAAGGTAAGTAGGCTGGCTGACTTGCTTGTGGTCGACCGACCCCCGCCCGGTGTTGGTAAAGTCGGCTAATACGTGCCTGGGCCTTGGTTATGGTGTGGCTCGTCCAAAAACGGCTAGATACGGTCGTTCTATCGGGGCATACGGTCGTTTTAACCGGGTCGGTTGTGCCGGCCCGATAAGCGATCCCGATAAGCTGGCATGTGATTTGAAGTGGCCAATCGGAAACTAGAATCGTTCCGATACAGCTTAGCCAAGGCCCGCCGTCCGCTTTTCCTTTGGTTCGTACCGAGTGGACCACAGTTTGTGTACGCTGTCGGCACACCTTGCCCAGGGGAACCACCTATTTTCAGTGTGATGCGCTTAGAATGATCACGAATTTGAGGCGTACAGTACAAGATTCTGGAACATTATCCTTTCGTCAGAAAGCTATACGAGATCTCCACTGCCTTCCTAAGGGGTCTTTCAAAAAGTCGCTAAAACTGACAAGACCGATAAGAGAAAAAAGGGTCGTCACGTGACTCTGTCTGACAAAGGAACATGTCGCTCCGATGAGGCCAGGAAGCGCCCCGGAGCGTTAGCGCAGGGCCGCGCTGACGCGCCGAACGAAGCGACGGCGCGCCTAGTAAATTAAAGGAGCCCCCCGGGCCCCTCCTGTGGCACGCTATTTAAAGCGGAGGGTCTAATTCTAGCAAAATAGAACATACGGTTGCTAGGAGGAATCTGAGGCCGGTTTGTTCGTTGTTATGTATTTCCGTACGCTTCTACAGCGGTCTTCGCTTCGTATCTCTCATTGTCACGTGTGACGGAAGGAAGTGGCAAACTTAAGTGTTCTAGGAATGTTATATGCCCAGATGGTCCCAAAACTGATAGGCATGATGACGGGTAATTAAAAGGAAGCACAAGACCCCCGACCTAGCTTCGTAAACGAGGCAACTTCAATGCAGTTTGATGGGCCCAAACCACCTCCAACCGATTGGCGCGTTCTTCCTCTTTCTTCCCCAACTCTTCAGCCTGGTTGAGGGACCGTGCAGCTATCTTTTCCACCTTATGAATGATCGCTCTCCCGATGTCGACGAGATCGAGGGTGCCGGCTGCCCGCTGGCCAAACGAATATATAGAGAGCTGATGAATCCGAATATTTGCCCTAGGTTTGAGGAGGTGGCTGAGGCTTGGCTACCCCGCTACCGTCCGACTTCGTCTTTTGAAGGCCAACCGTGTTGCCGACTAGATTCAGCAAGAATGCTTCGAGAGACTTTTGCCCAGTCAGGACATACAGCTCGTCGAGTGCAACGTGGTTACCCCTCTACTCACGGTCTTACTATCTATTTTGTGTCCTTGTCGCTGTCAGGCAGAAGCAAAACGCGTAGTCTACAGTTCGAATGCCCGCAAAGGAACTGCGAGGGGCTACGGAGGACATTCACAAGACAGCAAGATCTTGCAAAGCATTTTACGACGTGAGGCTCCCAACCCTAACGTTGATATATGGTGCTTATCGTGGTTTCTAGATTACATCTGTAATGAGCTCTGTCAGTACTGCTCCACCCTTTTCATCCGAGCAAGCAATTATATCTCGCATAATTATACATCGCAGAGCGATAAGTCTCGCCATATGACCGCATCTCTGCCTCTTGGTAAAGCCAAAGGCCATTCGCTTTGAAAGCACGGTTAAGGTGTTCCTTGAGCTCTTCTGAGGTTGGGATGAAGTCTCCTCCACCACCGTTGCGCAGGTCATCGAGAATCGGAAATACGCTCTCGATTGGACTAAGGTCAAGGCGATCGTGTTGTGAGGGGTTCCCTTACAGTTCAAGGCCGTAGTATATAGTTGTCGTGAGATGGCTCTTTTCTCTTCCAGCAAAACTCTAGAAAATCAACACTCGTCCCACCGGCCCTTTACCCCCACGGATGTCGGGCTTCTACCCTCTTCCTCAGCTTCTAATTTTCTTTTTTTGCGCCTTCCGAGAGCATTTTCCAGCGCTATGCGAATGATCATCGCAATACCGTGGAAACTTCGAGCTTCTGCGATATCTAAAGGCGTCTCGCTCTCCGCATTTTGGATCCCAACGTCCTCGGCTGACATCTTCTCCAGCAAATACTGTACCATATCCTCGCGACCATTTTCAACGGCATGATGTAATGCTGTTTTCCCAGTATCATCCTGAACACGAAGGTTGAAACCTCGCGAGATCAAGCGCTTCATGATGGTCACATTTCCCTGCGCCGCAACAGTACCAACTATGGTCTCCACTTTGCCTTCATTAACTAGTAAAGTAAGGCGTAGTGGTGAGTCACCATGGATGAGCAACTCAACCATGTCTTCGTCTCCTTTGCGTATGGCCAAAAGAAGGGCTTTCGCTCTTGAAAACGGTGTTGAAGCGTGTTGAATGAGGGTTCTAGCGAAGTTATGATGGCTGAGGACCGCAGCTATCGATAGGGCGATTTGAATCTGAATGACAGCATCTGCCTCATCTGCCGACAGGATCGGCACGCTGTGTTCATTGCCACGGAGCGAAGCAATCATTAAAGGTGACCATCTTTGGTTTGCGCACAGTTGGTCGAGGTCATCTATGACGTCCACCACGCCATCTCCAATTGGATTCTGTGTATATATCGCCATGCGCGCAGCCACCTTGACCATGTGAACGTCGTACTGCTGGGAGTTCTGGTTTCCGCATATTTTGTAAACTCCTTCGATCATGTCTTCTTTGGGCGAAAGGCAAGCTCCTATGGTGGCCACAATTGAACAGTCGGTGAAGTGACTATTGTCAGCACCACCTCCGGTTCTCTTGACAGCATTGAGCAGTAAGGAGACAGTAGAAACATGGCTCGAAGGTGCTGCCATCAGCAATGCACCGAATGGTCCCGGAGGAGACATAGCGTCTTTGTCAACAATGAGAGCGGCCACTATCTCGGTCATTCCTGCACAAGCTGCGGCTGCTAATGCACAATGTTTGTGCTTCCGATCCGGTAAGATTTCAAGGACCTTGAACAGCAGCCTAGACAAGCCAAGGTGCGCCGAGATCGACACAATGCCGGGAGCCTCTTGGCCACGCAGCTGTTCCTGGAGCCGGTGAATTCCAAGATCTCCTAGCATTCCAAGGACGAGACCGCCTTCGATGCTGTTCAAAGCCCTCCAGGATCCGAACACTCTAGAATTTTCGTTGAGCATCCACGGGAACGCTGATGGTGCGAAATTTTCCATCCCAAGGTCAGCATGCTGTAGCCAATAATTCCCAGCGTAGTTGAGGAATGGATAGACGTCGCGGAAAGCCTCGAAAGTTTTCGATCGTACACGCATTTTCTCGATGATGGTCCACAGTTCCAGGTATCCTTCTTTTCTTGCCGCTTCATTCAGTGCTGGTTCTCCAACCTCGTCTGGATCCACGTAATCATTAAGGAGCTGTTCCGCTTGCTGATCAAAGCCACAGGAAGCTAGATAGCTATTGCTTTATGAGCAAAAACACTAATAGCATAGAGCATTTTCTTACCATGCACATTGTGACGCTATGTTTCCATGTCCCACTGCGCTTCCAAACCATTGGGTTAAGTACTGTCTCGCGCTCGTGTGAATCAGGACAACACCATCATGAGTGGCATCAACTCGTAAAAAGTTATGACAGATATTTACCGCAAGTTCAACACTCAAGTCGTTAAATTCAAACCCAACAACATGGTCGGCGGCTGTTATAGCTGTCCAAAGCTCCTTGGATGTGCAGGGTCGGAACGAGAATGTCGTCCAGAGCAGTATATCCATTGCAAGAGCTGCTACGTCGGCTTCCTGGTCCCGCACCAAGGACAGCATTCGGTCGTATTGCTTGTTAAGCTGTTTGGGATAGTTGTCGAGTATGTGGCGAAGGCGATTCTCCGATGAAGCACTACAGAGTACTGGTATCTGAAGTCCAGCCCAAAGAAACCTGTGATGTCAACTTTGCGTCCTTTCTGTGTCGGGTTGTGAGACTTACATGCCGCAGGCATCTTCGGTGAGGCGATTCTCGATGTCCAAGAAGAGTTCATTTGTCACTTGGCCTTGCAGCAACCTTCTCTGTGCAATGGCTTGAGATAACTCGGTCTTCACGAAGTTTCGTATGTCGGCAGAGTTCTTCGTAACGTCGACAACTATTTGCGGATAGCGACTAAGCTTGGTAGCTATATCGTCCTTGTTTCGGCTAGTCAGCAGTAGCTTCGGTGGCGTAGTATCGTGTTGTAGAAGTCGTAGTAATACGTCTAGAAGACATCCACGTTCGTCCACAGAGCATTCGTCCAGACCATCTATGATATATGTTACGCTTAGGTAACAAGGGTGCAGGAGCTGCAGAATATCACAAAGAGTCTTTAGATTAGGTCGATGCCTGTCGTTACCGGATTGTCGGGCTCTCTCATATAACTCCTGTACACTGTCTGGTACTGGTTGTTTCAGGTTCAAATGCAGCTGTGTAGCGAGGGAGGCGATGGCTGCTTCGACTGTGTGTTGCTCCATATCGCCAGCATTACAATAGAAGTATGCCAAGGTGGTATTGGGTACCAAACTTGATTTGACCTTGTTAATGGCAGCAGACCTAGACATGTTAGATATGCTAGGTCTTACTCAACCTGAGAACTTACGCTAGGACTGATTTTCCAACCCCAGCTGCATCCATTAGTTAGGGGTCACGCCCAAGAAGGACGTACTTACGTTCACCATATACCCACAACACACTTGCAGTAACAGACAAAGTCCACGTCTTCCAACTGCCATCCTCAAAGACCCATTCGCAAGTGCCCACCGTTTGCGGCATTGCCTCGTGGATGCGGTCGTAAGTAGGTGCAGACAGCCAGGCTGTAATTCTGGCTCGTTTTTCGATACCGTCAGGATCCATTGCGGATATCTCTCTCTTGAGTCTGGCCAACGCGTTCATTGCACCTTCGCCGTACAGTAGCGTCATGTTGATACCAAATATCCCTAACAAACAATATGCCTGGTCCTCTTCGCGTGTAGTTTGGCGAGATGCAGCCCAAGAGAATCGTTGCTTGATGGTGAATGTGCTTAGATCGTTGTTTCGTAGTGCTGACTCCTCGATCCTTGTGATGTTGTGAATGTGCTCTTCTAACGTAGATTTTGTGCCGAGCAACTGTCCATCTTTGGTGAAGAATTCGACAACTCGAGGAGCGATAAGCTCTTGCAGAGTCCATCCGCGCTTGAACCACCGGCTCTTCTCGAAGTTTGACAACCATGAGTCATCTGATGACGGAACATCTGCAAGGTAGGCATAACATTTGACCGAGTTGTGATACCATCGAAACATGGAAATGATGGCCTCTTGAAGCTCAACGTTGTTTGCCTTGTCAATGCAGCATGTGTCGATCCAGAAGTATTGTAAATCATCGCGCCAGGCTTGACTTCCGCAGAATCGGATCTTCTCGTACCCGAGTTTCTTGTCCGTGCTGTCCGGTAGGACTGTAAAGACATCCGTCAAGTCTTTGAAGAGGACCTCTTCACTGCTCCATGTGTGGGAAAGTATCGCATATGGGGGTATCTCGTCGTCAAGAAAGTTCTTCGTTAGGCGAATCTCGCCACTGGCGTTGCTTTCTAGAAGGCGCATTGTACCGAGCAGGTTTAGGCTGTCCACACAGCCGCTTCAAGAGCAGAAAGCTTGCGAAGTTTTTTCCTCGAGGGTGAAAATTAGGGTGCGGCTGAAGTCACGAGGGCCGCAAGCCGGCTCGCTAGGCAGCGACAGACTAAGCCACATGCTGTTGGTCCGGAAATATCCGTGCGCCAAGGTTTGGCGGAGTACTCAAATCCAGCAGCCACGTGTTGGATCATGTGCAACAACCAAATGTGGCAATTAAGTTGGCACGTGCATCTTTTGTCCAGGCAGAGCCTTACGGGAGGGACCGTGCCTCCACACGATTTCGCGGCGAGCGCCGCAAAATCGCGTTCCGGCCCTTGGCTGTTTGGGGTGCTGAGAGCGCGAGACTGACGCGTGGTCATGTGCTGGGTCATGTGCTAGTACCCCCAATCAAGTTGGCCCGTGCTTTTTGTGTCATGTCGAGCCAGCAATGAGTAACAGGAGGGACCGTGCCGACGAGCGGCCCGCTAAAGAGGAACTGCTGTTCCGGTGTTGTTCTGTGAGGAAACAAGGCGATACAGTAGTACGTCGTGGAAAGACGCCACAACCCGCTATATCCGTTTCGGCAGCCAAGCCCCGCGGGCAATGTCAGGCAATTGGCGTTGACCAAGATCCCTGAAGGTCAACCTACCCGAAACCCAAACGATTGGTTCTTCCTAGTCTAGATGTCTAGTGGCCCGTACGCTGCCGTGACCACAGCGTTAGGTCGCAAGACGTAATCGTAGGCGTATCAATGCGGAGCTAAGATTTATCCTATCAATAACCACTCTAATACTCTAATGCCAACACGAAAGTCAAACCTGTGACGGGCTGAGCCCTGGTGCGGCCGTGGCGCTGGATCCACGGAGCCAGAGGTGGAGCGGAGCTCCACCGGAGACCCCCTAACCCCTGAATGAAGCCATTCCCAAAACTACCGATGTGCGCACACAGACCACAGCACCAAACCTCAACAAGGCATGCGACGGCTCTGGAATCTTCTGCCTCCCTCCGATCAGAACAACGCAGTCGTGTATATAAGCAAGAGGACCTCTCACGAGGCCTCTCCTCTCTTTCTCTCTTTCCTCATGTTCTGCGTCTTCGTAGAGTAGGCCTAGCTAGTTGCAACACACTACCCTGCCCGTTACAACTATTGAGTTAAGATAAGATAATAACGTTTAACAACTAAATAAATAAAACTAAAGTAACCCGCTTAAGAAGTATCTTAGCTTAAGGGTAAGATTTATCCACTTTTGTAAATAAGGAAGACGGCAATAAAAAACATAATATGAGACGTAAACTGGGTTTTATCTGACTTTGGGGGGAGGGGGAGGGAAGAGGAGCGAAATGGATTAAAAGGGGCCGGGGGGTCCTACTTTTGGGCCACCTGTGTCCCAAAAACCGGGACCTCGCGAAAAGTTGCCATTCGAACCGCAGAGGACTACTTACTCGTCTAAACCATATTTGGCGATTTCTCTGATAATTTCCTGAGCAGCGCCTGAGCAGCGCCTGAGCAAGGTGGCTAGGGGTGGAGCGGGGGACTGGGGCCGGTGAGGGCAACTTTAGGGTAAAACAACACCACCTCTCCACAGCAACTATACGACCCGTCGCCCTCCATCCTCAGCAAAACCGGCAACTTCACCCCCTCCAGCACCCAAACCTCATCATCCAACGACGCCATCCCCAGCGTGACCGCATATTCCCCCTCTTGCACCCCCACTCCCTCCCCGCCCGGGACTAACCCCCATTTCCCCAGCCCTTCAAACCCAGCTATATCACCCTCGTCTTCATCCAGCACGTACACCATCCTCCCTCTCACCTTGAGATCAACCCTCGTTTCATCCCCCCCGTGCGTCCGAAACTCAGGAGTTATTTTCGTTCCATTGCTGGCATTGAACAGCGCAGGATCAACCTTCTCCTTGCCAAGCGAGGAAATATACCCCCAAAGCTCATCCTCCTCTTTCATGACTGCCCGACTCGTCCAATCAGGCACCCAGCTCGGGAGGAAGGTCCCTAGCCCGTCCCGTCCACGGTGGACATGTCGGAGGATGTCGAGGGTTTTCTCCTGCTCGATGATCTTCTGTGCTGTTTCGAGGAGAACGTGCACCACCGTATTGGAGCTGGTGTAGTCTGGGGTGATGGGGAAGGTGTTTTTGGGGAGCAGGCCGAGGAAGGCGTAAATCCTGTCGCGCGGATCGGACGCCTCGCAGTGCCGGGAGTGGGAGAGGAGGGCCTTGAGGTCGGTGTGACGCTTGTTGGTGCCGCGGCGCTTGATCTCGATCATGGAGAGGGCGCTGGAGTGAGACTGGGAGGGGGGGTTGGTGGCGAAGGCGGCCTGCCAGGTTAGGAGGTCGGACTTTGTTTTTTCGAGGTGGAGGCGGGTTTTTTCCATCATGGAGAGGAAGGCTTTCTGGACGGGGATTTGCTTCGGTTTGGAAGCGGCGAAGTGGGTTTTGTGCGTGTCAAGGACCATGGACCGCAGTTGGTCTAGGGTGTAGAAGCGCCGGGGAAGAGTTACCGGGTTTTCTTGGAAATAACCATCGACGTCAAATGGGGAAAACTTAAAAGGGTGGGCACCAATCGTAAACTCCGGTATCACAGGAAGCCCTGGAGGCTTCGTAGCGGGGGCAAAACGGGCCAGGACCTTTGTGGCTTTCCAAAAGGGGCAAACATTGAGAGTTTTGCAAGTGCAACGATCGCGAGGCGGAAACTCTAGTTGCCCATATAGATTGGGTGAGTCGTTTCCGTTATGCTTTGAAACTCTCATGAGCATATCCAAGTGGTGTTCGGTGTCTTTTCTTTTCCGGTGGAGGCTCGATTTAGTGGTGAGGTTCAGGGGATTGGTGGCCGATATTCTCTTCTGCAACTGGTCAAGCTCTCCTCTGGTCTCTGCAGCTCGAGTTTGGATGTATTGGTGCCATTCCTGGAGGTACTCTTTCTCAAATATGGACACCAACTGCAAATACTCGCGGTGCTGCTCAGCACACTTCTTGGCCTTCGCCAGGTAGGCTTCGGCTTTGGCGAGCTCCTCGTCTTTTTTTTGCTGCCAGGTAGCCAGAGCTTCGGCCGTCTGCTGGTCTTGCTTACTTGCTCGCTCCAACCCGGCGCGCTGCAACTTTTGGATCTTTAGCTCAGCTTTTGATGCTGCCCTCTCCACAACATCCGCAAAGTTGCCGTCGCGTCTGGAAAGAAGCTTGAGGGTGGCGTCGAGCTCCCTCCAGGGCACCGAGGTGGAGTGCGACATGAAAACAGGCTTGGGTGAAGAGATGAACTCTTGAAAGACCCAGCATCGTTGCCACCATGGACACTCAATGAATACCTGCACAGCGCTCAGAGCGCTGCGGGTGGGCACTGGCGAGACCACCTCTGTTTTTCTCTGTGCTCGGGTTGAATTTCCCCGCTTGGCGACCCACTGATATGTGTATTGGGAGTCCTTGTTGGTTGGGTCTTGTTTCGGACTGGCCATAGTAACCCATGGAACTTGGTCTGAAATCAGTGGCTCGAAATATCTGTCGATCCAAGCCTCAATGCGAGATTCAGGGGACGCCTGGCTGCCATCGGACCGGGGGTTCTTCGCCCATCCCAGCGCGTCAGTTGAGCCAGGAGTTGACAGACAAACGAATGTTTCGCTACACCGACGATAGATATCCCGCATCATGCCGACCTGGCTGGCGCGCTCGTCGTAGTCCTGCTGGTTGATGCAGATCTGGTCGGCCCAGAGAAGAAGATCCCTGTCGAGATGTCTTTGTCTCCAGGAATGGAGAGCATTTCTGATCGCATGCTCGAGGTTTGCAAAGGCCATGAATGGGATGCCGTCCACAATCATGACGGCGACATCGGTGGGCTTCCCAGCGCAGTATGAGACGGTGCAGTAACCAGTACCGCTGACCCGCGACATAGGCACCTTGTCGACAAGTTCGCAAGCAAGCACCCTGGTATCGAGACTCATATTATGAGACATCAGGAGCTGCTCCACCTCGCGGTCGAGAGTAGTGGGCCAATGGGGGTTTGCCATCGCGTGCTCCTTCAGTGACTTGCGCGGGAAGACGCGGATGAGCCGAATCTCGCCGCGCGCAGGATCCAGGGGCTGATAGCGGTTGCCAGAGTAAAACACCGTGTTATCCGGTGTGTAGAAATTGCTGAACTCGGAGTCTGGCTTCGTGCCTAGACCTCTTCTTTGCAACCGTTGGTCTAGCACTCGAACCACCAGCTGCTGGTTGCCCGCCGCCGGCGCAAGGCTTTGGTAGGATGCCATCCTATTGAACAGTAGGTTTTCTCTGATGATGAATATCAATAGTGCTGACAAGTGCCGGGATCAACCCGGGCGTAAAGTTGTTACGGCTCCTAGCCTTAGCAATAATATTGGTTTGATGGTATTGAGGTAGTGAGCGAATTTTCGGTTGGGCACGGTTCGCGGCCTAGCTTATTCCTATTCCGTCGAATTCTCTAACGCAGCGCTGCGCCTCCTTGTCAGGGGTAGTGCCTTTTTCGGTCACGACAGGTGGAGGATTGAACCAGTCAGATCAATGCCTCGCTCAGCCCTATCAACCTCAAAAATGATACCAAACCCCCAAGATTTGATTTGCGGCCTTTTCGAAGGCAAACAGCTCCATGCCAGGCGATATGATTTATTTCTAGCCGTTTGCATTATTTCTTGGGCTTTGACCGAGGTAGCAAAATTCAGACCAGCTGACAGATTGCAACAGCTGCAACAGAATCGTCCAACTGACCCAATCAAACTAGAACACACCATCCACAGCACCGCGGCGCAGGACGGTCAGTACTAAACAGCCCGCGGTGGTAACAAGAACCAAGAGGTCATCGGGGTTTCCCTGCAGATGTTGAAGAAACAACATGGCAAGAATGCAATCAAGCCACTCATAGGCCCCACAAGGCAAGCCTCCCTGAACTCCTCCAACATTCCCAACATGTGTCAGCAACACGTCCATGCGACTGAACATAACGTTACTGATTTCTCATTTGGGACCGTATGCGATACGAGCCCGGTCGTCCATTACGTTGCGCCCCAATCAAAACTACTAACCCGGGATGCAACAGTCCCGTGGCAAGACCCAGTCCGGGGTATATACCCGCCCAAATTACCGGAGCCTGGGAGCAAAATCTATACGGAGCCAGCGACCCGGTTCCGACCGAATCAAAATTTAGATACCGCCGCGAGGATACCGGGACAGGTGGGTAAGGAGGGTATATAGTATCCTCTCCACCTCCTCCTATCAACCACCGCAGGCATTCCACATTCCAACCTGTTTCGACTCTTCCAGACATCCAACCACAAAATCCATCAAGGCACCCAACAAGATGCACCTCCTCACCATCACGAGCCTCGCGCTCCTAGCGACAACCCCCTCCGCCCGGCCCGCAATCGACCTCGCCGCCAAAACAACAACCACAACTCCCGCCTCCCCCTCCGCAACGCGCCTCTCCCCCTTGCACTGCGGCGGCCTCTCCCCCACAATCAACGGCTGCCCCAAAGGCCTAGTCTGCGCTCCCACCCAGCCCCCACACAGCTACGACTTCCCCGGAACCTGCGTCCTCCAAACCTGCGGTGGGAAATCACCCACCATCAGCCCCTGCCCGACAGGCCAGGTGTGCGTGTACAACGCCACAGCGCCCATCACGGATTTGCCGGGGCGGTGCATGGCTGCGAAGCTGACGTGTGGAGAGAAGGGGGAGGAGAAGTGCAAGAGTGGGTGGGATTGTTTGCTGGATCCGAAGTTGGATTATAACTATCGGGAGGAGTTTGGGGCGAAGGGGATTTGTATCCCGCCTGGGTCGTTGGTGGTGAAGATGCCCTGGAATGGGTGGGGGAATTAGACGTGATGGGTGGCGGGTGTGTGGTTGGGTAGTATAGAGCTGAATATCATATCACCTTTGTCGCCATTTGCTGACGAGACGCTTGATGCCGCGGGAGAAAGGTGACTTGTGGTTGGGGACCGGTACTGGCGGTGCTGGGGTATTGTAGGTGACAGGTGCGTGTGTTATGGTTACTAGTGGCTCGCTCTCCACTATATTCAGGGTATGTCCGCGTTTCGACGGAGAATTGGGCGCAGAGTTCTTCGTTGGCTTGATTGGTGCAGATTCTGGAAAACTTGGTTCTAGTATGCCTTCTTCCCGGAGATAGACGCGGAATCGGCCCCAATCATAATCATCCTCGTCGCACAGATGTCCTCCCCTGCTAATTAGAATGGAAGCGACTTGCTGCATGTATCGAAGTCTTTCCTTGTCGAGGGTGGTATAACGGACATTCTTCCTACCGAAGCGGACAATGCAATCAAGAGGGGTAATTCCCCTTGAATCGAGCTCGTTAGGAGAGATCTTGTGGTCCAGAAGCCAAAGAGTAGTCACCGGAGGCGCCACATGAATGGGCTTGCACCACGAAGCCCCGCCCCGTGAGATTGTGATCGCGGCACCCGTCGGGTCGTGTTCCAGGAGCAAGGCAGCCAGCTGGTCAAACGCCTCAAGGCAACCTCTGTGCCTAGTGAAATCCCAGCTGTCACAAGTGTGCGGGGGCGAAGAAACAAGCTTGTGAGGGTAGAGAGCATACAAAAATATGGAGGTTATTCTGGTTGTGTTACGGCTTGCGTAGCCATTCTCCAGGAGGAAACTTGCTATTAACAGTAGCCGTTGGTGGGCGCCGGTGTCTCCCAGACCGATGGCCAATGCGACCAGACCGAGAAGATTGTCGGATCTCGTCAGTCCGGCCAGATAGTCGGAGCCTTGAACAAGCAGGCCTTGTAGATATAGGTGAAGTCGGAAGAATGTGGCGAAGGTCTCGCGGGACCGGATCTGAGATTGGATTAGATCACGCCCAAATAGATGGCTTAGATAGCCACCATCATTCCGTAGGTAGTCAATCAATCTCGTTCCGAGGTTTGCAATGTTCGCATCTGGCACGCTCTCGAGAAACTCCGCGCAGCTCCTGCCGGTAGTCTCCTCTGCCTCGGCTCCGTGGCTCATCGAGGACTGGATGGCAACGAAGGTTCGAGGATAAACGGCCAGAAGTTCCTCGGTTAAACGGAAGGTGAGAATCGATTTGAAATGAAAGGTGTGGCCATTCTCGTATGTAGCCCCGGCGAGCGAGCCTAGTACTTGGTCTTTGAAGTCAAGTTTGGTAACGAATTCGTAAACCGTTTGGTGCATGAGTTGAGCTGACATGGATTGCACAGACACAAGGCCTCCGCTCCACAACAAGATAGCTCGTTCCGGTTCTTTTGTAGCAATTTCGTAGCCGACTTGAAGGTTGTTGAATTGGCGGAGCTCTTCTTGCGCTGCGCTATAAAACCGTGAGTCGGAGATAAGAACTGTTTTCCACAGGTAGTCGAGGCGAAGCTCCTCTTGGGATCGTGCGCGGACCACGGCCTCGAGAAGAGCGTATGTTTGCCATCTTAAGCTTGATGGAATCCTCTGGATGATGAAGTTGTAGTACTGTGAGAGCTCGGTCGGAACCGACTGCAAAAGCTCCAAAAGCGCTTCTAAAGAAGGTGTTCGGCCTCGCTTGAAAGCTGCAATGAACTCCTTGATGATCAGGCTGGCCCACAAAAACACACCAAAGGCCCGTAGAACCACCTCGTCGGCGAGCCGTGGTACTAAGTCGTGCCGATTGGCATCGAGAAACTTGAAGAGATTGCTTGCGCAAAAGTAACGAATGTCGGACTTGGTGAAGTCTTCCACGGAGAGGTTGGGGCCGCCGCTGAAATTTGTGACAAAGTCTTCCCAGGGGCGACTGGAGAAGCAGACTTTGGTGTAAGTAAGCGACCCGGTTGGTCGACCGGCCAGATACTTCACAAAGCGGGAGATGTAGTCCGGTGGTCCGTCGAACTCATCAAGTGCGTCAAAGAAAAACGTGATACGCAGCTCAATTTCTTTCTGCTCCAGAATAGCCCGAAGGGCTTCCTCCAATCGTGATATAGGCCAAGGGTCCCGGGTTCGACTCATGAATGCCGGGGACTTCAGCAGAATCCCCAGTAGCGGAATTGTGGTACTGGATTCCGAAAGCCGTTTCATGATTTGTCGCAAGATACTCCTCATCAGCCCTTCCAGCGTCTTCTGAATCGACGTCCCACGGTAATTGAAGAAAAATCCAGCTGAGATATGGCAGAATGATAATCCAAACGTATGTGAGTGCTGCCAGGTTCGTTTGTCGGTATAGATTAGCTTCATGAGCGTCGACTTTCCGGAACCTGGTTTGCCATGAATCCAGAAAATTCCGCTATCCTGCCGAAGCCAAGAGGTAAAAGGCTTGTGTTCGTACACCCACTCGCACGTGTGCTCAAAGCGGTCAGCAATCAATGCTTGCCGGAGATCGAGGTCAGGGGAGTCCAAGGAGCGCATCAAGTCTAACACCTGTGGTTAGGAAAATAAAGCGGGCTAAGGAGGGACGCGCTTACGTTCTAACTGGCGCCGGGGAAGCCCCCCTTCCGAGTCCCCAAACTCGTTGGTGGTGGGCCCTGAGCGAAGCCATGCGAGCGCGTCAAAGTGTATTTTAGCATCGTCGTCCGCCGCATTGCTATCCGCAATGCCGCACACTCGGCGCAGGAACTCAATGATAGGGCCGGTGTTTGGGTCCGAGCGGGTGAATTTGACGATTTCGGAGTGATTCCTGGCAATGGGATGCACATTCGAGTTATATTCGTTAATTCTATGCGCTGTGGCGGAGTCTGGATCAACCAGGATCGCGTGTGGCCCGGTCATCTTGCCTGTCCCTGGACCGAAAGTCGGGGAGTTGTTTGTCTCAAACACCCAATAGAATGTCATCTCGCCAATTTCAGCGAGGCCCGAAAATGAGAGCTCGAGCCGATTGAGATACCCATAGGTGCCGGACTCGCGGGACAAGTCTCGAACCAGGTGCTCTGTCGAGTTGCCTCGAACGAGTGCGAGCAGGTGGTTCTGATCCATGCCAAGATTGGGAACGCCAAACATGATGGCACCCTTGCATCGGGCGAAAATCTTTCTCTCGAGGGAGTTGTCTTGTGAATTGGCCAATTTGCACAATGCGTCTTTCAGGACGATGCCACCGAGACTGTGGGCGAGAAAGACCAAGGGTTTCGCATCGTCGAGCGCACCACCGTTGGCTCTAACCTGGGATATGAAACTGAGGGCAAGGTGTCCGATGCCTTGAAACGATTCCGAATCTGCGAGCCTGCTATCGTACCCGTACAGGATGGCTCTCATTCCGGGGACGTATTTCGGTGCTTGGTCTCGGATCCACATGAAGGTTTTGTCGTTGCCGCGGGGTTGCCATGAACCAAAAGCGTGGCTCGCCAATCCGGATATGGCGATGCAGTCCGCAATGTGCTTTCCGGGCGCGACGTCGTTGAGTGGCGTGAGCCCCCGGAAGTGCGTGTCCAACACAAGATGGTTGTCGCCCATGCCAGCACGCAGCGTCCATTGACTCTGCCCATCTTTCAGCGTGGCCAAGAGAGCTGGTGACTGAAGAAGCATCAAGGTCGCGACTCGCGAGGGCGGCATCTCCCAGGGGGTCAAAGTAGTAGCGAGGGAGTACACGTTGACGCTGTCGGTCTCAACTCCCAATGCGTTCGCGACTAAAGCTGCAACATTGTCGCGAGTAGTCGCTCCATTTGGAATTCCCGAGAGACGAAAAACTGTTCGGATCCAGTCCGGGTCTCGAGTGGCGGACGCCATGGCTTCCTGCGGTTTTTCCCACACTGCGAAAATGATTGCAGTTGGGTTCCTGGCGCTGGAAACAAGATGCGGGGATTTCGAGTTCCTGCATCCTCCAACCACGCGCCCCTTGTTCAGCCGCAGTCGGCGCCCTCATCTCGTCGGCGGCTGCGCCCAAGATCACGTGGCGCTTGTATCGTCGCAGTTCTTCATTCGCATTTCGTGTCTGCGCGCACAGCGGCGGGCGATGGAAATCGAAAATCGAGATACTGCATTGCATATAGTAATTTTTGCTCTGCGCGATTGAAGAGGGGAA
>Ga0247780_1000155_pt1 | contig 67305 bp, 73 predicted proteins | sample UWRJL079202R5_FD_179927 | JGI IMG/M metagenome (GOLD analysis project Ga0247780, IMG submission 179927) | Plant litter microbial communities from Arlington Agricultural Research Station in Wisconsin, United States - UWRJ-L079-202R-5 | ecosystem: Environmental > Terrestrial > Plant litter >...
ACGTCGGGGGGGGGGGGGGGGGGGGAAGAAATGCGGTCTAGAGTAGATATGCACTCTCCTCGGCAGCGGCCGCACTGGTCGAGGCTTTTCAATGAAGAGTAGGCATCTTCTGGGGCGGAGCCCCAGCAGCGCGCAAATGGCAGTTCCTGACACGGAAAGGGGAGCCAGACAGCCATAGGGCCGCTCGCCAAACAACGATCCCAGGCGGCTCCAGGTAAGGTAAGGTAGGTAATAAGTCGGTCGACGGCCGAGCGATGGATGGCTCACCACACAGCTCGGTCTGACACCGTACCTTGCTGCCCCGCGTGCCAGCCAGTGGACGCGGGAACGAGAGGCAGCTCGCGGCTTCATCTCAGCAGCTATGAGCCGGGAAATGGGAAATGGACGCTGGGAAGAGGTAACCGGAATTCCCAGGGGATAGGGAGCAGGGAACTGAGCGGAAGACGCGGACAGGAGCGGGATCTGCGCTGTCTGGTGGGAACATCAAGCTACATTGCGAGATGCTCCCTGGGGTTGCGGGATGTACCCGCCCTCTCGTCCCTATGCCATTGCCAGCTTGACTTGACTTGTGGTCCAACAAAAGGACTGCAGCGCAGGGCATACATACGCACTGCCGTGATGTACACGAGTTACTGAGCATGGAAGTGCGCGCCGGCGCGGCGGGAGAGAGTTGGAAGGGCATCGCAACCCAAAAATTCTGGCAGTCCTCTCGAGCGAGTGCCCTGCAGCGCGCAAAGGAGGGAACGGCCCTATTCCGCAGGAGAGTAGAGGGGGACAAATGACGCGACACAGGCAGCGTGAAAAGAGGACCCGAAGGTACCTCGTAGCTTTAGTGCTCGATTGGGGATTAGGGTATGAACCGGGAGAACAGCCGGCCCAAGTAGGAAGTGCCCAGCGCGCGCGCCATCCATTCTGCTCTGCAACGTACGCCTTATGGTTGCAGTGTCATGAAGGGCAACGAGCCTACAGAAAGGCGGGCGTGGGGATGCACACCTCAGGTGCTTCGGGTCCACGAAGGAATGAGACAGGTGGGTCTGGCAGAGGCGTCTTGCCAAGCCAAATAGGTGTGGGTCCCAGTGACAGGGGTGTCTCTGTCCTGCAGACGAGGGGTGGAAGCTTCTTCGGAGGCAGGCAGGCGGGTACACCCCAGACCACCGAGCACCTCGGGACCCAAGGCCCAAGGTACTGTGACAAGGTCGCAAGAAGTTGCTGCCCGGCTCGTGAAGGGTCGGGGAACTGGCCGTGCAGCACACAAAGCTCGGGAAGGGAGCCTCGTCCACGCCACACCCACGGCCGAGCAGTCGAAACGGCCAGATAGCCGCCGGTTGGTTCCAGATGTGCTGTGGGTGCTCCCGAGGACGTGGGATAGACGCCAGCAACAGCACACTCAGGCAGCCCAGACTGAGCAGCCCGCTGGCAGCGGGCAGCAAATAGACCTCAGCAATGGAGTAGCCCAAGCAAACAACAGCCGGCAAACATTGCTTCACGAGCCACTGCGCGGCCGTCTGTCTGCTGGGTATTGTATGGAGTATACTGACCTCCCTAAGACAGTTAGGTGGCCCGCCGCGTCCAGGATGCTGTCAGCATGGATGCTCAGCACTTAAATACCTGGGCGTGGAGACTGGAGAAGAACCCTGGTGCCGCCTCCGCCCCAAAGCCCGCAAAATCCGGCCGCACAGCGAGGTCGGGTCCCCTCCACCCAAGCGAGACGGTGACGACAACGTGGTCGACCGACAGGAATTTGGGCTAAATGGAGAGGTGCGCAAAAAGAACCGCAACGCAGTAATCAATCTTAGCACGTCCCGCGTCGGGGTCCCAGGAAAGCCTTACCTATCCTCATCAACATGCCGACATGTTATTGTTCCATGACGACTGCTCTCCAGACTGCCACTGCTCGCTCGGTCTCGCCCCACCATCGCAATGGCGCAGCTTCCATTGGTAGAGTGGTGGCAGAGAGACATCGGCCCCCAAATTCAAAAAGCCCTCAGCTTGTTCAGGAAGCAGATTCCGTGGTGGCAGATGGGCGAGCGCACACCCAATTACCGAGCAGGAACGGGAGCCACCGGAGGTAAGGCATCGATCCAGTACCAGCCCTACCGATCGGCCTTGGTGCGTGATGTGATGAGCCACTCAGCGGGCCCCAAAAGGGTGCGCTACCTACCCCCTAAGTCGATGGTGCGGATGGCGGAAACAAATCCTCCCGGAAACATATGTGGATGCCTATTCGTCCGCGGCTCACCACTCCCCTTTGTTTCTGCCCCGTTCGAGGCCAGAAATGCCAGCCGGCCGGGCCGGAGACGGCGGCCCTGCTGGCTCTCTCGCTGAACGAAACAACGAAACAGCGAAGAGCAGGCAGCGCCGACCGCCGGCCGACCGGCCACCATGGTCCACCGGCCGACATCCACAGCCAGCCGAAGGCGGACTGGCTGCGCGACGACAATCAACCGCGACGCCCCTCCGCCAGGTCGCCGAGACCGGGGATGCAGCTGTGACGGACAAGGCTCTGGCTGCCGAAGAGGTTTCTTTTGGAGCCACAGACGTGATCGGAGATGCCAGGCACTGTGAGCAGCAAAACAAGCCAGCCCACACGGCGTGTAGTCACACGGGGCTATTCCCGATCTAGAATGTAGAATTTGGTACGTAGCTGGCGAGTTGTGCTTCTGCAGGAAAGGCAGCCTCAAAGTGAGGTCCCAGTACCATTGCGAATGAGTCCACCCTCGACACCATTACGAGTAGACAGATGTGTGTGAGTGGATTCCCAACTTCGCTGGTTCAATGAAGTTGATGAGCTGGTGGCACAAGTGCGCTTAGGGCGACATTAGGGTCTCGCCGCCACAGGCCCCACCAATGAGAGCCGGCCTTCCCAAAGAGGTCATCTCAGGTTCTGCGCTTGCGCCCGTTCACGAGAGCCCGGCGAAATTTCCCTCGCTGAGGGCACAGAAGGCGAGGATGGCACCCGGCGACAGCGCGGCAACTATCATTTGTCGAGACGCGATGGGAGGTGCGGAGGGGGCTGCTTTATGTCACGCTACTAACTACTTTCCGCATCGACGGGCAGTGTGTTCTTTCCCGCATGCGCGGCAATGCAATGTGGCAATCGTGAACACACCCAATCTAGGTTAGGATGACCTTTCAAACACCTCTCAGGTTCGTTCCCAGTCCTCCTCCATCGCTGCTCCATGCCGCATCACAGCATGGCCTTGTGCGACACCAATCCACCCCCCCCTGAGGCTTCAGCTGATGAGACCATCGCGAATCATCCTCGAATGAATCCACACGTCGGTGACGTCCAAGGTGTATTTTTCTCGACCTTGAAGAAGTGAGTCCCGCCAGCAGGGCTGAGGGTCTGACCTGCCTTCCCGTGAACTAGCAACCTTCGGACACTATCTCCACGCCGTCCTAGAAACAGCAGGTTGTTAGAAACGGTGCCTGATGCGATTGCGAATGATGTACGATAGAGGGGTGGCTCGAGTTGAAGCCAGGTTCGATGCCCCACAGTGGGGAATGCGTAGACAGGACGGACAGGCAGATTGGCCGCAAGTGACGCCCAATCAGAGCGGTGCCATCCAGCTGGGTCGCGCTATCCCGCCTTGGACGGGTTCTGCCTCACCCCTCGCGGAGTCACTGGACAAGGCTCGTTAGTGGAGAACATTGGGCGGTGTGGAGACACGGCTGGTCGCCCGCGGCGAGAGGCCGTCTTCCGGTAACATGGAGGTCGGTCTGCACGGCTTGGCGGGGCCCGTTATTGCCGCCCACCACCGCGCTTAATGGCGACGGAGATTGGCTGCGAAGGCGAAGATCTGCCAGTTTGCGCAACCAACAGACGGGCAAAATGGGCAAAATGCAACCAGCAGCCTACAGGTCAGTGACCGCGTTCGTTTACAGGCCAAACGAACGGCACGGCTGGGTGTATAGGTGCGCGCAAGGGCGAGGCAGGGCGGGTGGTCAAGGGAAGGGGAAAAGGAAATTTGGGCTCTGAGAGTCTGAGAGGGAGAAGAAGGGGGAAAATTGCTAATCGCTCGGCGACATTCATTCAGGCCAGAGCGAGAGCTTGCACTGCAATGAGCAGATATCTGTGCAACTAAGTGGGGGTGGGGTGAGCGGGATTGATTCCCCGCTTGTACGTCCGATGCGACGGGGTGAGGGGATACACCAGCAAGTGAATCCTCTACGGCAGGCACGGCCCTATCGTGCCTATCCCCGATGCCCGCCGGAGTGGAATTCGGGATGCAAAGAGAGGCCAAAATTTTAATTCGGTGCACAATCGACCCCTCAGGACAACGTTAGATCGCTGCTAAGGATTTTGCTCTGACTCTGTCGCTCCTATCTGTCATTGCCCCCTTGACGTTGTTACGGTAGTATGGGTGCAACAACGGGTACGTACCGCCATCACGTATTTCCGAGGCTCCCCTACTATTAATCCACTAGTATTTGTATTTGGCCGTGAATGAAATCCGTATGGGCTCTGGAACCCATGGATCGGTTGCAGCGGCGCAGCACCACGGTCTCCATTGTTTTGCGGCGGGATCTCCCCCTGTGACGTTGCCAATGGTGGATGGCGGGCCCGTTCCGCTCACCGCATTACCGGATTTTGAACAGACGTCCGCTCCTCGATACGGGTCCGTGTGGGCTGCGTTCCGCATTCGCACTCGCTAGCAAATCAATCCCAGAGAGTGACAGAGTAGGCAATGCGACCAGTCAGTGTATTCACTATCCACTCAGATCAGCAATGTCAGCAGTGCACCAAGTCCAAGTCGTCGGGCGGCCCGCACTAGAGGCGGGAAGAGCTGCGTCCGCTACTAGCCCTGCTGTGGTGGCTGCCAACGCAATCATAACTAGATGCCGAGCGACAGACAGCCCTTCGCGAGACAGCCCGCCCTCCGCAGCGCATCCAATCCGGGATTTGTCACGCTGGTGTTGCAAATCCAGGGACATGTCCCGCTCCCCGCCTGACGACCGCGGGACACATTCGGTAGTGTTCCCCACCAGATTCGCCTTCGCGTGTCGTCCCCCCCTTTAACGTTTTCCCTTTTTGGGGTCCAAAGCTCAATTTGATTCGCCGGCGCCCGGCCCCCTGGAGCCTTTTGGTGCTAGGTGGTCGCGTTCGCGATCCCTCGAAACTCTGAGCAAGAAAAATAAAAATCAGCCACAGCACCGAAGGCCGGCGCCCCTCCCCACCCCCAATCCTTCCCCAAATGCGAGGACCTTGCAGGACGATCTGAGCAAAATCATCACGACGCCTGATAGGGCCAGCTGAGAAGGGTGCCGCTCCGGCTGGGGCGTCTGACAGGTGCCTCCAAGTGCCTCGAAGCGCCCTGGGGACCGTGCATAAGTGCCGTGGCTGATCGGGAGCTTTCCGTTCAACCACTGTCTGCCCGCCGCGTCGTTGAGCTCCCCCCCCCCTCGCAGTCCGCCCCATCCCGGGTGCCGAGAACATGGTGTCATGCTCGATTGCGGGCTGCACGTCGTCTCTCTCGCCGCACCCTTGTGTTGTCGACGCGACACCTTCGTGACGCTAGCCCCCAAATTCGAACCTACGAGTACACTACTGTGTGGTCCCTTCCCACCACCAGCCACTGCAAACTACTGCTAATCTTTCGTAGGATCATCACCTCCTCTCTACAGGCCACGCATAACTCGCCTAGCCACGAGCCTGTGGTTGTGTGCGACCGAGAGATATCTGCTAAGCCTAACCCAATTTCGTATCAACCCCATCCTTTTACCCCCCATGTGCATCCAAGCACCCCTTACATGTACCGCCAAAGATCGCGGGATATCAGGCAGCAGAATTAACTCGACTAGCTCCCTCCACCTTTGGCGTGATGGGGTTACACGATGTCCAGCTCCCACTGGACGTCAAGGGTGGCGCCATTGGGCTGAATGTCTCCGAATAGACAGAAGACCTGGCTCCGGGGAGACTCGGTTCCAGAGTCGGCCCCAGAGCCGGCTCTCCAGTCTCCCCAAGCCGCCGGGACCCGTCTGTCTCCCAGCACGCCGTCATCATCCACCCATCGATCTATCCCAGCAATCCGGGTCGCCGTGGATGTTGTGGCACGGCCGCGGACCTGCTTGGTGAAACACGTCAAGTCAGCTAAGTAAAGACCCAGAGGATATTTTAGAGTCTGGTGCCTGGGCGATCGGTAACATAACCCTACGACGTAAATTTAGACATATCGCCTGGTCTGGATGGCATCTGCCACATACCGCGCCGGCCCGCCTTTGGTCCTCATCAAACTAGACCATCCATGGGGCGTCGTAGGGCTTGACGAACCGTGGCCGCTCCTCGCTGAGACAATGCGTACGGGATACCCTGCTCCCCACCAGCCCGTCAAGCATGGCCAGACACCCTGCCAGCGCAGGATTTCTTGTTGCTAAGCGTGTAGGTGTCGGCCGCCCTTCCAAGCCAGATGGAGAGGAGGCCGTTGACTGGAAATGTGGCGCGGGACCCTGTGATTTGCACACTTCGTACCCCGTGGTATTTTTCCCGCTTCCATTTGCCTCGTAGCTCGAAGGGTGTGCGTATCCCAAGGTGTGACCCTGCTGTGGAACGACTACGTTGTAGTCTGCCTCCTCCGCCTTTCTTCCTGCTCCTTGCCCTACCATCCGAAAATGGCGGGCAGGATTCGATGTAAACGACCCGCAGGTCTGGCGTTTGGCCCTTAGGGACATCCATAGTTGGCATAATATGAACGTAGGTAACAAGAGACATCGCAGTCTACGGCTTGATCGTAGAAGCCGGATTCCCCGCCACTGTCTCCTCTTGAACTCGTAGCTCCGAGAAGGAATCTGTGTACTGCAACTTCATGCCAGTCCTGTCTTGTCTCGTCTCGTTTGGAATGGTGGTGACAGCCATGCGCTTTTGGCGCTCGAACACCAGCCAGCCCTTGTTGATCAACCTCGTATTCTCGTATGTCCTGAGAGGCCCTCGCCGTTGTGCTCACAACTGTCCGCACGCGACCTGAAGGGCGTGTTGTGAGGGGCTTGGATAGATGATCAGGACTTTTGTATTCGCCAACGAGAGGCGGCGATGGCAGACCCGAGACTTGCACTCGCTTATCTCCGGGAAAGCACAGCCGTTAGAGAGAACAGCGCCGAGAAGAGGACGACCCGGGGACAACCGCTCCTGAGATCAGTGTGGCCAAGCGGCGCTGCAGCCCTGTCGGCCCGGCTGTTATCGCCTACCCCATTTGAGTCGATCGTTTCCCGTGGACGGTATTCTTTTCATTTCCTGGCCCATAGGTGTTGCGACCTTGGATGCAGGAGAGTCGAGGCCCTGGGACTGTACGGTGCCAGGTATCTGTTGGCGGGATCAACGCGCTTGTTGGCGCTCGCCTCTCCAACCATCTCGTTTTCTGTCCCTTGCGAGGAGAACCAACAGCCAACGTGCATCTAACAGCAGCCTACCACGGGTCGCCGACAAGCCCAGAGTCCGGGGCATGTCCCAGGCTACCAAGAACTCCAAATAACGCAGTGTTGTGAGCCGTACATTCAACGTCGTAAGCGCGCTTGGGTATACTGATCGAAACAACGTGGCTGAAGCGATGAGAGAGATCCCCCGTCTCCTTGATCCCGATGCATTAAACACCGTGTGAATACAGCTCCTGGCTGGCTGGCTAGCACTGACCAGTGCGCAAGCACCTCATCGATCTTCTTCATGCCTTGGCTCGATCCATGCAGGCGTGCTTCCACGCCGCCATTTTACCCCTTTCACCCGAAAGAGGTAGATGTGTGTGAGCTGGCAGAGGGCTTTCTAGGCAGACCGGGGAGAGAGCGGTGGATGGGGACAACAGTTCAACTGCGCGTGGAGAAAATTCCGACCAGGATAGAGTGATCAAAGAACTCGACAGGGCGAATTAGAAACAGGGGCCAAACTCAAGGGGACGGGAAGGAAGCAGAGTAGGACACATCAGTGGCGATATGTGAAAGCGAGTGTGCGCCTTCAGCGGGTGGGAGTGTACCTCATCGTCGCCCATAGGGAATACTCCGTACACTTGCGCGCATCGTACAGTGCCGTTGATCGTTTCCCCGGGCGGTGTGCGGAAAGGACGAGATCAGATGCCGGACGTAAAGTAAAGTGCGCTAAATCACGCCTCCAGGCGGATTGGGTGCGGGATCGGTCAACGCGATGGATGTTTGCCGGCCAGCCCGTTTGCGTCGGAGATATCCTCACCTTGGCCGACGCCCCCTGACCCGACCACGGCAAGCACCGAGAAATGACAGGAATACCTGCTTGTGTATCTGTGCTTCTGCTAGACAGGCGCTTGACACTCGGTTTGAGGCGTGTTCGACATTCCACTGGGATGTCAAGCCCTCGCCGCAAACTTGGGTTTGAGCATTATTCTAGAAGCCCTCCAGTGGCGCGGAGGGATGAGGCAGAATCGAGGGGTCAGTGATTTGCACTGACGAGATGTCGGGTCGGCCGCGCGGCGGGCTTCCAAACTGAAATCGAGGGCCAAGAACTGCCAAGGTGAGAAGTCACTTGGAAACTTATCAAGGAAGGCGCATGCCTTGCTCGTGGCCACCGCAAACACGCACCTTCCTGAAGACCAAGGCTTGCCAATGCCACTGACCTGAGAGGCCAGCCACTGAAGTCAGCCGGTAGCCCAACGCTCCGCTTTCCGTCTTGTACGAGGTGACTTAGATTCCGCCTCACTTCACCGAGTCTCTACAAACACCTACAAAGCGTTAGTGAGGTTGTCTGCCAGTGTCTTGTGCGCCACTTTCGCTGTCGCCCAGCTTTGCCATGTAGATCCAATGTTGCTGGGTGCTCGATTGCTTGATCGTGGAAGCACCTCCGTCGCATCCCACTCAACCTGAAGTGGGTTAAACTCCTTTCTTGTTTGCTCTGAAAGCGGGCCAATGCGGGATCGGATAGAATTTGTCACCGGATGGATAGGAGCTTGCTCCCTCTCCTCTCTCCCTTGCCTGTCCTACCACCTGGTCCTTGTCCTGGCCAGCTTGATCCGGCAGCTTTCATGGCGAACTCCATCCCACATCGTACCCTGTCTGTCACCTGCCGTCTGAACTTTGAAGCCAGGACCGGCAAACACCGTGTTGTTGCGAATCTTGCCCTGGCCGGTCGCCGGCATTGCGGAGGGCAAGAAACCGTGGGAGGCGTGTCATTGACCACTAGAAATCCGATCCTAGGCGCCCCGGCGAATTCAACCATTCGCTGCACACTTCCAGGGCCGTGGGAGAGACACAGACATGAGCTGCGGGGATGCAATGACAGGCATGGCACTGGTTGGGCGAGGAAGCGGGAATGGCGGGAGAGGGGGTGGACCTAGCAAAGTCGGTGTACCGAGGAGGTACCTCGAACATCTGGAACAAGACCAATCTCCATCTACACCCAAACTTGAGCTCTGAAGGTTTCAGACGAGCTGCTTTCAGTCTTGCGCGCGCGCACCCCACAAGTGGAAAGTCCTTCCCGGCAATGCTGCCGCTGTGGTGAAATGTGTACTTTGCGTAATGCGGTATCCCATCCGGGGTGTCGTTGCGCGGAGTGGAATGCCTCGCGTGCATCTCAGAAATCCGCCTTCATCTAAATGGGGTCAGTGAGGCGTTTGCCATACCCAGGTCGTTTCGATTTGAGCATATTCTGGCTATGTCTCTGCGGCCAGACCGGTAACCAGTGTGATTCCGAAGATAGAGAATGCTGGCTTCCTCGGGCCTCGGAATTGGCCTCTGGCGCGCCGCCGACCATCTCGGCCGGAAACAAGAGGCGCACCGAAATAGCTTTTAGCTCGTCGCCCTTTGTTTCCTGCAGTGACCGTCCGACACGTGCCTGCATCCGAAGTGGAGAAGCAGAGCAATTCGGTAGGAGCAGAACGAAACCCTCGTCCGCACCGCCACGCTGCCGAAGCAACCGAGGACCATTTCTTCACACATAACCCTTGTCGTGCAGCCGTGGACGCGCAACTTGGGAACGCCATCGTCAACGTGCCTCCAGGCTGCTATCAATCCAAGATTAACTGTTCTATACTCGGTGCAAGCAAGCCTGGGATTCCTGCCCTCCTACCCTACCGAACCCAACAAATCCCGCAGCGATCTTACTTGCGTGGCTACCACCTCAGTTGTCTCCCGCCTGTGTCACCTCAAAAGCTGCTCCCACCTGCGCTGTAGTAGCGAGTCCCAACTGAGCATCAATGAGCGTGGTAGGAATGCACGGGTCTCTCTCCCCACACTCGACGCTGAAGCACTGTGCCACTCCCTCGCTCAGGCCGAGGCCGCAACAAAACCCATCTGGCACCAAACAAGCGTGGGATTTGTATGTATGGAGAGTGAGTGCGGAATGAAGCCGAGGGCTAGCAGCAGGAGCTATGACCTGGAAATTGAGGGGAGGAGAGGGGGTTGGGGGTGGGTGCGCCAACTGTGAGCAACAAGTTACAACTCGGGCACTTCCGCGCTGGAACTCGAGGGTGCAGTGGAACATTGCTGCAGACGCGTAACCAAACTTCGGTTTCCGAGTCCCTTTGACAAATGTGTCGATATCTTGCGCACCACCACCCAATGCCACAACCTCCTGGGCGGAAGGGGCTGAAGTTGTTCGGCGCCGTCCCGCGCGGCCGGAGATCAGATATCGCCGTGCCTCAGACGGGCTACCAAGTCGCTACCAGCTCTCGGGGCTGCCAGAATCCGAACTTTAGCTCCGCGACAACAACAAAAGTCCACCGGGTACTACTGGTACCGCTACTACGGCTGTCCCTCTTGGGACATTGTAAAATTGGTGATGACAAAGCCCAACCCAGCCCAGCGCTGTGGGTTTAAGGATTCCGCACAGCGATGTTCTCAGGAATGGATGACCTATCGCGTCACCGGGTTCTGCCCTCCTGTCCACGAGATAAGGTAACTGGGAATTCCACGATGCCCGGCTACAACGTCACCCGTCCGGTTCGTGGAACTTCCTTGAGTCCATCACCAACAGAAATCCCAACGGTGAGAACAACCGCCCGGATGGTGAAAGAGGGTTACACAAGCCACGCTAGAGCCGTATGTACGGTCCCAGGACGCCAACCTCGATCATTTCGCAAGCCGGCTGCCCGCAACGGGATGCCAAAATACCCAAAGGTCCCAACTGACAGCAATTGTTGCTGCCTACTCAGGAAGAGTGATGCTCCGCCGGGATACGCAACCGGTGTCTCCAAAGGTATGGTGCATTTCTTTCCCGGCCTTCGGCGCCCTGGGATGTGCTGCGGTGTGTGCGCTTAATCTGATCAATCCCTTGGTTGCAGACAGAGCAGCCACGTTTGGCCTCATCGATCAACCCGAATGAGCCAAGCGAAACATCACGGTCTCGTAGGAAGGCCAACCTGACCCTTTCGTCTCAACCCTTTCAGCTGGGGCTATACCAAACCCCATATGTCCTCGAGGTGGGGTTGTAATAGGATTTCATGACGGGGCGAACATTGCTCGGTTGCCGTGTTTGCTGGGCAAAGATGTTTGGTTTGAATTGGTGCTTCCCCCCTTTTTGCAAACTGCCTATTGATTAGATACCAGAACTCGCTCCCGCCGAAAAGCCAAACGCACACGAGCTTTTGGTTCCTTCCACCCCCCCATCCCCTGATCCTCATGTTGAACCCCGTCCGTCCGTCCATCCCCAGTCCTCATTATTTGCACCATTATCCACGACAAAAGAGAAACAATAAGGGGTATTTCAAGTTAATAAGTGCAGTGAATAGAAACCTAAGATCCAAGAAAACTGCTGGTTTTGCTGTGTAAGGTATATAGCAAAGAGGAAAGGCAAAGCCAGTGGTGATGGTTGGACCTCCCACTCTTGGTTTGGGCGCCTCATTTAAGTGCATCCTAAGCACCCTCGATGGGTTGGCCAAACGTGTAGTTGAAGTCGAGCAGTCCATCCAGCATCCAGTGTTGAGGGTCCCAGACATCGTATGTAGTTTCGTAACTCAGACCCAGAATGTTGGGCTGGCTGGTTGCCATAGACACTCCGCCTGGGGTCAGCGCACCATTTGAAGTTCCAAGGCCAAGAACTGCAGGGAGAGGCTGTGATGGTGGCGCCAGCGTGCTGTCTAGGTGAGTCGACGATGCTGATGATTCATTAGCTGAATCGGGGTTTGTAGGTTGTTTCAGGGCTACCAAGATTGTCTTAGCTTGGAGCGGGAATCTTTTTTCGGGGGATAAGTAGTTTGGGGACAACTCACCATCGAGAGAACCTCGGCCTCTGGCCTGGTACTCCTCTCGCCAATGCCATATGGAGTCGAACACCAGACTCATGCTGTGACGGCACCGCACCTTAAGTTGGAGGCTATCGTCGATGATGTTGGGGTCATTATCGCTTGTGTACCCTTGGGTGTGGCCTTCGAGCCGGGCACCGTTCCAAATCTGAACCATCAACTCCGCCAGTCTCCAGTAAAGATCATTCTGCACCACACTTGTAGTCCTGATGGCCCGAATAGTCTTGTGAAAGAGGTCGCGCCCGCGGTTGAAGTCAATAGTCTTCGCAAAGAAAGACCTTAGGAGTTTTAGTAGGGCGAACCCCGCAGCCACAAGCATTTGCTGGATATAGTTTGTGGCGTACAAAAGGAGATACTGATCTCGACTTTGGTACTCGAGCTCTTCGTGCGACGTCTTATCCCCGTCCAAAATGTAGTCGAGGAAGCTAACAGTAGCGCGCCATAGGCCCATCAAGTCGTCAACATAGCCAGGTGTGGTGCTCGAATCGAAAAACCCAGCCAGCCGTAGATGTAACCCAGCAGCCCTAAGGTGTAGGTTCACCACCGGCGACAGGTTCTGCGACAAGATCGAGGCATGCAGCTCGCCGTACTCACGGCGGTATACGCGCATGAGCATGGCGCGATGCTCATCACCAGCAACCCCGCGGGGATCGCTCGCGTTGCTGTACATTTCTTTCGAAACTTTATCACAAAACCGTTCTATCTGGAGCCTTGCCTCCAGCTCCGGGCCAAGCGTGAACCGCCCAGAGTCACCTGGGCGTACAGCCAAGGTCCAGTCGTACAGCGATGATGCAGGCTGTCCATAGCCCGTCCCGATGGTCTGCGCGACAATATTACATACAGCCCACGTCTTTATCCGGTCATGCAACCCATCTTTATTGAGCTCCACGGGAAACCGAGAAAAGTCGTTGATGTGGTTTGGCCGGTGGAGACCTATGCCTGTAGCCGTTTTCATCATGACTCCGCACAGGATATGCGTGGGGTCTGTGGTCGATGTACTCGTGGGCAACGGCCAGGTGCAGAGAAGGCACAGAGCCTTGACGGCGAAGTAGTTCTGCGGCACTTCTCCGATGGTTGTCCATAATAACCTGGTCAGGGGCCCGGAGAGCTTTGTGAGGTATGTGGGATCCTGGCCGTAGCGACGGCAGGCGACAGCAGCAATAGCCCAGTACAAGAGCGGGCTCTGCTGGTAATATTGGTCCGGGGTCTGGGCGGTGTTGAGGAACGGCAGGAAGGGGTGGTAGAAGGTGAAGAACTGGCTGAAGAGCTGGCCCTCGTCTTCCTCGGTGAGCCTGAAGTCTTCGAGCTCGCGCGCGATCCGAGGCAGCGCATAGGAGCCGCCCCTCTTGAGGTGCAGCAAGGATGATACAGCCTCGTCAGATCCCATTAACGAGGGATTCCTTGTGTGTGAATACTGGCTGTTCACGACTGGAGACTGGAGCTGCGAGTGGATGGCCTCCTCGTCATCTTGCTGTTGTTGGTCCAAAAGGAAGCCTTGATTCCTTGCGGCCTGGACTAAGCGCCGCAGCTTCTCAATCTCTTTCTCCATCTCGGCATGCTTGGAGCGCTTGCCAACCCTCTTGAAATTGGACTCGATCTTGCACTCGAGCTTGAGGCGGTTGCATCGCGCGCAGCTCTGGAAAGGATCCTGCACGACGTCGCAACGGAGCTACAGCAGACGTGTCAGCAGGGAGATGGGATAGCAAGGGCTGGGGCCTCAGGGGCTGGAGGGGGGCGGTGACGACTCAATCAACCTTTTGCTGCCGACACTCATTGCAGGCACGCTTGACGCCGGGCAACCTCCGCCCCTTGGCCTCGGGGGAGGCATCGTCGTGGTCGTCCTGATCGTGGTCGTGGTCGTGGTCGTGGTCGTGGTCCAGAATGCTGCCGGGGCTGCTGTCCATGATGCTGCGCTTGCGCTTGGGGCCGCCGTTGGCACCGTACGGCCGCATGCTAGCGGAGAACTCGGGGCTCTCCATCGGACGGGGGGGGGGGTGGGCGAGCCAGCGGTGGACTAGGTTAAGGGGGGACCCCGCGGCGTGGATGGTCAGACCGACCGAAGCCCGGGTGGGGAGCGGCGGCGTTTAGGCTCCAGTGCCCGGCGCGGCGCGGAAGCTTGTCGATAGGCTGGTGGGCTGGTGGGCTGGTGGCCGCGGCAGGATGGCTCGTTGGGTGGTCCGGTTGCGGATGACTGCGATGTTGGAGGAGAGAAAGCCGATTGCCGGAACCTAGCACGACGTCTGCCCGTCTTCCCCTCGACTCATCGCCCACGCAAGAATTTTGGAGGCGGGGCTGCGGGGTACAGCCGGGGCTGTGATTCGCTCCCACCTCGGGCCGGGCCCCACATTGCCGTCCACACCAGCGAATTGCCCACGGGCGCCCCAAAGTGCTGATGGGTGATGGGATGTGCCACAACACCGTCTGACTTGCGCCCTCTCTGTCGTCTGGCAACAGCTTGCGAGACACCACGACACCGTACGCGCATCCGTCTCAGACACCATGCCGCCACTGACATGTGTGTCCACTGCCCACCGTCCACCACCACGCCGCTGTTGCGCTTTCCGTTGGCCAGAGAGCACCCTTGTCGGTCAATTGACCAGTGCTGCGCCGAGTCGAGTCGGGTGCCCGTTGCCTGATGCGTGACACCGCCTCCCCCATTGGGGGCGACCGCTCAACGCCCTCGTTCCATCGAGTCCCTGATGTCTTGGCTTTTTTGGGGTTGGACGTGTTCTTCCTTTCTCTCGATTGTGTAACGCAGAAGACCTTCAGATCCTGCTCGTGTCTATCAATTGCCACCTTTCGGGGCCGTTCCCGGAACAGCAAGCGCTGGGTCCGCGCCGGGCATTCGCGGCATCATCCCGACCCGCTCTCAACTCGCCACGACCCCCGCCTCCTCTTTTTGCTGCCAACACCAGAAGAATCATGCTTGTTCCAGCCTTATTCCCCAGATCTGCACGATATTGAATCGGTGGCGCTAGGCACCGGTTTAAACGACCATGTCTCCCGCGAGTGTATCTCCTCATACTGGCTAGTTGTGGCAGCCGGAGTCGTGAGATGGCGGGTCAGCCTCCAGACGGATATATCTGGCAGTGATCACGGCGTTGGACCAAGCCACCCCTGTTACATCTTCATCCGGCAGCCGGAAGATAGCCGAAATGCTGAAGGTTTTGAGCAAGCTGTGTCCGTTGAGCATCAAGGCTGTCCATATCCAACCGGTCGGCCTGGCTATCCAGTCGATAGCCATCGCAGGTTTTGCAGCGCCGCCGCTCTGCTCAAGACCGGAATACTGCTTCTGGGCAGCGGTCGAAAGACTTGCCCTGTGCAACCTCCAGACGGTGAACGCTACGAATCACGAGACACTAGCTAATCATGGAATCAGGGGTGGAATATGTGCTTCTCATACCACTTGTTCTGACAGCAAGTCTTTGCCTCCCTCAATGCAGACTTCGGCTTCAGGCACTGGGACTCCGCCTCGCGGCCGCAGGACCTTTTGTTTCGAGTGGGAAGGGGTGGGTTTAAAAGCCCGTTGTACAGTGACTTTCACTCTGGTCGAATTGCTTTCTCGAGCATTATGGCACCATGATTTGTTACCGCGGCCGACATCCCTGCAAATGGAAGTCAACGAAGCTGCAAAAGCTCTGTTGCATGCGAAGTAGGGGGATATCCAGTGGATGCTGTGGCGTTGTGGCTTGAGCTGCCTCATGCACGACGATAACGGGATATGCCGCCTGTATGGACCTTGTTGCTATTAACTGTTTCTCTGGCCCTCTCAAGGGTCTCGAAACATGGACGAATAGTCTACTGGTTCTCAGACGCCAAAATGTGCATGTTGTTGGTACTCCGGGAGTGGCTATGCCACAGGCATCGAGAGAGCCTCATACGGGGTACCAGACCAGGAGACGCCCGAAAACGAACACCAAAAACACACACAATTACCAATTGCCCACCTTCAGCCCTACGGCTTCGAAAAGCGACCAGGCAGCGACAGACTTGGAAGCAGGGTGGATGGAGACGAGCCGGCGGGCGGTGACTACCCATATTGGGTGTCAAGGGGCATTCCGCCGTTGCCGCTACCAGCCGCCAATCTGAGCTTTGATGACGCCTCTCTGATTGACAGGAATAGCCATCCCCGCATTTGCTATGGGCCGGGCTGGGACGATCCAAAAATACAGTCTGCTTCTCTTTGTCGAGTTGCTACTCTACCGCCTCAGGTCCTTGGGCGCTTTCGGGGGCAGTAAGGGGACGTTGACGTTGGAAGTTCCGAGCATGCAGACCTCTTTTAGTCCATCGACCAAAGCAAGAGAATGCATATTCGCACCACAACCTCGGTCTGTTTTCACCGTACCCCAATGCCGAAGGGCATTCTGACTGTTACAACAGACGTTATTGTATTAGAAACAGGTCTTCCTGCATTCTCTAACGGCCTGTTTTCATGTGACTAAGGCATTTCACAACGTGAATGGGACGTCTCGATATGGGGAATACGGCCTCGAACAATGCGAACGAGGCGTCTTTCGAAGCAATTCAGGCCTTACTGTTGAGGTGTCTCGGGATTTCTAATATTTTCTCTGTAGAACTGCGGTATAATTAGACATCCTCCAAAACAATGATATGAATGCTGTGCTATTTTGTCATCACAAGAGTCAAGACAAGATGCTGCAACGATGTACCAAGCTCCTCATCAAGGTGGCCGTATTTTCTAGTTATACCCCATGTTACAATCCATGTAAACTGCGACCACACACAGCCCTAACCCTGAAACAGGCGCCGCTTTACCATCTGCCTTGAGTGGCGCGAGCTTTACAAGCCATACAGGCCCACTGTGGCTGAAGCTCTCCCAGCGCCTATGACGACGACACCGCCCAGAGCTCTACGGATTAGAATACTGTGTAATGGCCAATTGATTCAAACTTTGCCCATCGCATCGCAAAAATCGAATTGACATCGCCATCAAGTCCCAGCAGCAACTACAAACGCCACCGCAAAATGGGATCATCCGGCTCAAAAGCAGCACAAAACACAGCGCGTAAATTCCCTACTCGCGCGCCAGGGTCTGCACCACCTCCCTCCACAACGGCCAGGTCGACGCGCCCTCCTCCGACTTCACGATCCCCTCCACAAGCTTCATACACAAAGGATGACGGTAAGCCAGCCGCCCTGAATTGAAGTGCTTGCAGATTTGATAGTAGAACACATCTAATGCTTCTACGCGTCCAAGCAATCCGCGCAGACTCGGTCGACCCGTCCGGCTTCGAGTCCGTGAATCCAGCATTTGCAGATCGGTTGAAGCAGATGGGTGCTGTGCAGCCAAATCCCATTCACTCGCCCTCTTCGACAGTATCACAGTTTTCGCATGAATATCCCTCAGCAAAAACTTTTTCGAAACCCCGGTTCGCGCCAGCATTGGGCAATACTACGCTCGGTGTGCTTGAGGCACGACGACGCATCGAGAAGCAGGCAAAGCAGGAGCTTGAGAATGTCGGTAGGGCAGGGAGCCAGGGAAGGGAATTTTTGGACGTTGCGACAGTCAGGAAAGTACTGATGATGCGCCAACGCGGCGACTCGGCGGCTGAGATTGAGTCAACATTAAGGATCAAGCCCGGCGTTGTTGCAAGATTGGGACCCTCAGGGCTTGTGGCTCCAACTTGATGTAATTCAGTATGTGTTTCCATTGCATGTGCTGTTCTATTGGTGCATCTCGTCGACGGACGAGAACGCCAAACCTTGCGTATAGATTACATTAACCCCCCAATGCCCGTCCTGTCATAGTATCGACTTGAGACCTCACTTGTTCTTACCAAGCGCAATGACCGCCATCAATTCTCAGATCAGCACCCGTCATGAAGCTGCTGGCATCGCTGAGAAGAAAGACGGCCGCCCCTCGGTACTCCTCCGGGTAGCTCAGCCGCTTGAGCATGTTGGCGTCGGGCCACGCAGTCTTCCGCTCAGGAAATGCCTCGAAGAGGCCGGCAGTCATGGCTGTGACGATGTAGCCTGGTGAAATGGTGTTCACGCGAATGCCATGCTCCCCCCACTCTGCCGCGAGGTTGCGAGCGAGCTGTAAGACCGCAGCCTTGGAAGCGTTGTATGCCCTAAACAACAAATTGATCAGTTGACAGTGCCCCAGATCCATGGACAGCTGAGGTATTACTTACGGGCAAATCAATCCTCTGTTCGCAACCGTACCGCTCATACTGCCAATCAGTACCAGACTCCCCTTTTGCTTGCGATCGATCATTTGCCTCGCAACCGCCTGTGCTGTTATGAAAACGCCGGTGACGTTAACGCCAAGCATCTTGTCAGCATCCTCGACAGAATACTCCAATGCGGGCGTCTCTTGCTGAATTCCAGCAGCGGCGATAAGGCCATCGATGTGTCCCGTCTCGTTGGCGATGGCGCCTATAATGTCGTTGAGCGCCTTCTGGTCCCGGACGTTGACACGATGGTAGGTTAAACTTGAGCCCAGCTCGTTCTTGGCCCGCGCAGCAACTCTCGCAAACTCGGAGTTGTTGTCAGGCTCCGGGAGTATATCCAGTGCATGGACAACCGCTCCCGCCTCTAACAGTCCCTCGGCTTGGGTGAGGCCAACGCCGCGTGCTCCGCCGGAGACGATGATCACCTTGCCCTCGAGGCTGAACTCTGGGAGTAGCTTGCCACGGCGGGTGGGCGAAACACTGAGACGTTTTGGAGATTCGTGAAAACGGCGAGAGGGGACTAGGGGCGCAATGTCAATGGATCGCGCAATGCTTCGGACAGTGCGGGTTGTGTGCCGGAGGGGAGCATTGAGGTTTCTCGGGCATGCTCGAGCAAGCCCTCGAGGAAGCATGGAGCCGGTAGCCTTGGGGACAAGGCTGGCCATTCTGAAGATGGGAATTGATCGCGTGCGGAATATTGCCCGGTGTGGTATCTCAAAGACGCTGGCTTTTCTCGGTCACGGAGAGGACGTCGTGCCGAATGCGAACTCAATGCAGCGGATGGCCACTTAGAGAATCGAGGAATGTTCGGCGCTTCCCCTAGGTCTTATAACTCAAGAAGCACCCGCAAGAAGGGAGGAAGACAGAAAGGCAGGAAGGACCCTCAATGCCTTCCGCGTCACTCCCCTCATCCGCATTCCCCAACCCACTAAGGGAAGACAAACCTAAACGGTGGTGACCCGTGGTGACGGAGCTAAGAGATCGAGGCAAGTGCGTGCCCCTCACCTATCACGCCGCATCTCCGACTATCTAGAATGTCGACCAAGCTAGCTCCCGTCTCAGGTACAGTTCACAAATGCTGTCAAGTCACAGGGCTTCGAGCTGACCACCTTTCCGCGCACCATACCCACTACCGGCACCGGAACATGCATCGTCCCACCGCAACTAAGAAGCGTCTCCCGGCCGGACGAAAGCCTAGACTCCAGCCATTCAGCTTGCAGCCGGTGAGGTGCCCCCCCTGGCGGCCGGTGAGTGCGGCCGGTGGTGTCCTCCATACCCTCCTCGCTCTCCGGGCTCCAATCAAATCCGGCGGGACGGACGACACAGCATCCCGCGGGCTGAGAGAGCCGCCTTGGGTAATTGACGGGGTGAGGGAGCACGCAATCGGACTCGCTATCAGACGTTCTGGCTCCCGCGGGGTCACTCCGGGGATGTCTAGATCTGGTGCGTCTGGCTACCAGCGACGATGCACCCCCGGCCAAAGGGCCCGAACATGGGGCCGATTGTGCTGTGGGGAAGTCGTCGGGTTTCCATTTGTGGACATCCGGGTGGTGAGGAGGAGGAGGAGGAGAGGAGGAGAAAGCGGAGATGGAGACAGCGGCGATCCTCCACCGGCTGTGTCCCGCAACAGAGATGGCACTAGGTAATATGTGTTGGGCATTATGCTGAAACACGTAGGTAGCTGTTGTCCCAATGCACAAGCATGGGGTTTAATGTACTGATTCACCAAAGAGGACTCGAACTTCATCGGCAGACTACCTTGCTTTCCCCCGACGTTTGGTAGGGCGGGCTTTTCGGGTAATTTTCCACTAGTCAAGAGCGGATGCCTTCCCCTAACAGCGATCGGGTGACAGCAACCAGAAGTAGATTCGGCACCGATAAGACACCCATCTTTGGCTATCGTCTCGCCAATCACACCCAGTGTCCGGATTCTCCATGCTGCAGTGCGTCTGGCTGCTCCTGCTTGCCGCGGTGCATGCAGCCCCGCGTTATTGCCCGTTGACCGTTGACCCCCTCGCATGGAACGCCGTGGAGAGGCGTCCCATCGTGGCATGGGAACCGGATGACCCTGCAAAGCTTGAAATCCAATTGCGGAAGTGTCACAATGGGCGCGGTATGGGGCAACTAAACTAGCTGAAGAGAACGTCGTTACCAAGCCGCTTGATCTAGTCGCCTTGTTTGCAAAGACCTAACACTAACTCCTCGATTTGAGCTTGTCTCCTTGACTAACAAAGACCGGGTAGGGTAACCGTTGGGTTTCCCGTTGCGCAAGTCGGTCAGCCTTGCCTAACACGAGCGAGTTAACTAGTCTAGGGGCTGATTTTAAGCGCGCCATGGGAAGCGGACCGCTTGATGTCGTCCTTGCTCAGCCAGCCGGTAAAGACGATGATACTTTTCTGTTTCGGGTAACCCGAGCCCAGCCGGCTTGAGACGGCGTTGCGCCCGTTGTTCGCGCAAGAGGACCCCGAATGGGGGATTCCATGATACCTAGCTTAGAACGAGATGTGGGCCTAGGTGCTATCATTTCGAATCGCCGAGACTCATAAAACTGTTCCCTAACCATTTTACAGCCTACACTACCTAGACATGGCCAACAAACCGAACAGCGAGGCAGAAGTTTTGACCCTGACATCACCGGCCCGCACTCCGACCCCGCACACAGAACACCCAGTACATTCAGAGGTGCGTATTGTCTCCGGCACTCGCCGAGGTTATGGCAATTATTCCTCTCGATGGGTGACAACGAACACACATATTGCTGTCGTCAGGCGAGAGGCTCAGCGTCCCTTGCAACGGGCTACCCGGGAAAAAACCATCTCTAGTTCAGCACACGATCAGTTCTCGACATTTTCATCCAGATGGTGTGGATATTCTGAATAGTATCAGGGAGCCAGGGTCAATAGACACTCGCTCGAGCCAATAGAGAAGAGCGAAATAGAACCGGTTTCTTCACGTCAGTTTTCCCGCTCGTGTTAGCCCCAAATGTCGTACGATGGATCCCGGTGTACCTCTTCAATCCTTGCGTCTCGGGAAAAAAAGTCTTTCGATCCTGACAGCTTCAGGGCCTTTTGCTTCCAGACTCTTCAACAGCAAAGTAAAGGATGGCTGTCCCTCAAGCTCTTTGCCTCCACCAAACCAAAAAAAAAAGGAGGCGTGCGACACTAACGACAGCACTTGTTTCAGCCCCCGTCTCTTATTCTTCATTTTCAAGTACGGGTGGGTATCCGTCAGGATTCAAACTGTGCACATGGCCAAGTCAGCCCAGGCTTTGGCTTGGCGCCCCTGGGATGCCTTTCTTCCTTCCCATGTGCTGTGCAACCAGGAGTCGAGCCGGGAGATCTACTATTCCACGTGTCCCCCACCTAACCGGGCAGTGGACCGACAGGGATGGATGGCTGGGTCGGATTGGAGCCGAGGGTGGGAAATGCGACTGTGGAAACTTTTCAGAAACTCCACGTCCACGGTTCGCTTCGAGTGAATCCACGTCCACGGTTCGCTACGGGTGAGGAGCCTGCCACCAGCATTTTCCAGGTATTCGTCGCTGTTCTCGAGGCCGAGATGCCATTGCAGCCAGGTAACTATTTTCTTGGATAGGCGCTCGTGAGCTGCTGTTGCCCATTCTCTGTACGGGGACATCACGCGCACTGGAGACAATCCCGTTTCCATCCGCAGGGCTGAATGCTGGGAAACATGGAAGCAGAGACAATGTCAACGGTCAGAGCACTACTCATTTGTGGGGGAGGACACGCACATACCCCTTGTGCGCCGGCCACTCGGCAGGACCGACAATAGCAACCAACAAGGCAGCGACAAGCTAGCGAGGGCGGGATCGTACGAGATAAAAATGCTGTGTCGGGGTCTGACTCGCCGCCGCCTTTTTGCGGGCGGCGGTTGCAACGCTGTTACGGCGGTGTTCCACTGTGGAGGAAGCTTGTTCATTTCCAGAAGCCTTGGGCCGCGGGATGTGGGATGAGATGACGGAAGTGATAAACCCGCTGATTGCCCATATCATATGTGTCTCCCGACCTTTGTGTTCTTGAGACGGATACTGACTTCATTTTTCGCCTGCACCAACTCATATCCCCCAGTCGCCACCATGGCTCTGACATACCAACAAAGCAAGCTAGTCCGGGACACCATCCCGGCTCTCCGGGAACATGGTGAGCAGATCACGTCCATTTTCTACCGGAACATGCTCCGCGACCATCCCGAGCTGCACAACTACTTCAACACGGTCAATCAAAAGAATGGGCGCCAACCGCGGGCGCTCACCGCCGTCATTCTCAGCTTTGCGGCCAACATCAATAACATCAGCGAGCTGATCCCAAAGCTCGAGCGCATGTGCAACAAGCACTGCTCGCTGGGCATCAAGCCGGAACACTATGACATCGTTGGCGAGTACCTGATCCGGGCCTTCGCCGAGGTTTTGGGGCCTGCCATGACGCCAACGGTTAAGGAGGCATGGACAAAAGCATACTGGCTGCTAGCTAGGATGTTGATCGGGAGGGAGGTGCAGCTCTACAAAGACTTTGAGAGCTGGTCGTCGTGGAGACCATTCAAGATCAACCGAGTAGTCCAGGAGTCGGACGACATTACATCCTTCTACATTGTGCCGCAGGACGGCAAGCGCCTCCCGAGATACCACCCCGGCCAGTATGTGTCGGTGCGGGTCAAGGTACCCGACGGATATCTCCAATCACGACAATACTCGCTCAGCGATGCGTATCGACCAGAATACTACCGCTTCAGCGTCAAGCGGGACGAGGGCGCCAAATACTCGAACTCTGTGTCGGAATCATACTTCCACCCCGGAACCGTCTCCAACATGCTGATCGACCAGTTCCCAGCGGGTTCGACGATTGACGTCTCGCACCCGGCGGGCGAGTTCTTCCTCGACGTCGACAACAACAGCACGGTGCCGCTGGTTCTGATCTCGGCAGGCGTTGGCATCACGCCCATGATTGCTATTGCCAACACGGTCACCGCAACGCAGCCGAATCGCCAAGTGTCCTTCATCCACGGATCGCGCAACCAAGTGCCGTTCGAGGATCACATTGCGCAGCTCAGGAAACAGAACGCCAACTTCAGGACAAAAATCTTCAAGACGCATTTAGCGAATAGCGACCTGATAGGAGTCACCTACGACTACGACTACCGCATGGACCTGGCAAAGATCGACCAGGGCGATCTCTTCCTCAACCATGGCGGTTCCGAGTACTACATCTGCGGCCCCGAGCAGTTCATGCTGGAGATGTCGGAGCATCTCAAGAGCCAGGGCGTCCCGACCAGCCGGGTCAGGTTTGAGCTGTTCTCCACGGGCGACTTGGCGTTCAAAGCCAGCTGACGATAGCTGTGAGTTTTTCGTTGTCGTTGTTGCCGGCGGAAAGCGAGCTGTAAGATACCATCGATCATAACGATACACGGAAAGCATGAAGAAAGATACCTATGGATACAGACGGCTAGATGAGGTTACCTTATGCATTATAATTATACCATAGAAGGGCTTGCGGATAGTACTGCTTGTAATTAGAGGTGGTGGGCTCTTGATGAGCAAGGTTATTAGCGTGGCAAAAGTTTTAAGATTCCATTTCCAGGAGAACTGCTTGGCGGATGCGTGATCGCTCGTGGGGGTGTTGTGACCCCACTAACAATTTCAAGGGCCGTGACTTCCATTGTACGTAAAACGGTTCGTTGCTGGGTTAGGTGTGTATCTCAGCCGGGCCCCGTATTGACGACAAGCTTCCCCTAACTAAAGTGGTGTAGGAAGGAAGTGTCCGTGCTTGGCGCCTGCCTCCTAATCAAACCTAACATGAAAGGTAAGAAACTGCGCCGGCGACGAGCATAAAAGCAATGTCTTGGTGTTGCATCAAGATGATCGCCATGTCACACAGCCAACCCCGCGCGACCAGCGAATACCACCACAGCGGCCCGTCCGAGCAACATCATTGGGTCACCCTGGCAGCCTAAGTCAGGTACCAAGGACGCCTACTCCCGTCTGGTCAGTTCATAATAAATAGATACCGGAGTATTATTCTGGCCGCAGCTGACCGGGCCGCATCAACTATCACCTCATCAATGGCACAACCATACATACCTTCCTTATTACCCTACGTACTACATATTCCGAATTCCATCCCCATATCTTACGAGGCACACCTATTATACCTCACTCTCATCAACCCATCAGCCCTAGCATGTAGTAGTAACTGAAATGGCCGCCCTCGAAACAACCCTCACCAACCTAGACATCTTCCTCACCCTCACCAAAGCCTCCCACTTCCTCCTCTACCTCCCTTACTCGGGGCACTCCCTCCTCTCCTTTCTTGACTCCTGTTTCCACCGCGATTTCACACGGCATATCGCCGCACGCGGCTTCAGGGAAGTTGCTGTGTTCACGGAGCGCGCGTGGCTGGGGAAGGTTTTTGTCCTGCTGAGTAGGAGGGAGGGCCGGTTTGGGTTTGGGATGGAAACTTCGAGGGTGCTGCAAGAGGGTGGGGTGTTTGGTGGGTTGTTTGGGGGGGAGTGGGGAAGGGGGATGTTGCCGGCGTGGGCGGTGGAGGAGAATGTGTTGTTGGTGCAGCAGGAGGGGTTTTATCTGCCGGAGAGGATGGAGGGACGGCCCGGGGCGGATGTGGATGCTACGGGGGCGCAGACGTTGCTGATATATGCGGGTTTGAGGGATGGGATTTATGGTGAGTTTCCAGGTTGAGGTTGTGTTTGGGTAGGGGAGGTTGGGAACACGAAGGGGTGCTGACAAGCGGTGTAGATATTCGGAGGCAGGTGTTCTTGAGCGAGCCGGCAGCTCACAAGTGTGAGAGCATATGGTGGCCATGTTCGGAAAAGTCGGAAAGGGAGGTGGCGCTGCCTGACTGGGGAGATTTGTTTGGGCCGCCGTGGGATACGCCATATTCGGGCATTTATAAGATGTCTCCGTATATGGCGCTCAATATTCTCACCTCAGAACTGGGACCTCTGGCCGAGAAGCCTGTCGGCTCTGGTCGTGGTTCGACCAGCGTGCCCTCCGAGCCCCAGCCAACAACGACATCTCAGACCATGGAGAACGCAGACAGGATTATCCGGAAAGCTAGACAATCTATCCATGAGTTCAGTCTGCTGAAGAGGAGTTTCTCTCCTAGGCTCCAGCAGAACAGGCTCACCGGACAGTACGCCTCTTCGAGCTCCCTGAACAACCCGCCTCTGCAGGCTGTGTCGAGAACCTCGCCTACAAGCGTATCCGCCCATGTCATGCACGAGGATAATAGCCACTCGCCTTCGTCGGACCCTCGGCGGAGCAACAACACCACCCACCGCTCCTCTCCCACGCCGGCCTTCCAGGATTTATCCCGTCCGCTTCCCTCAATGGACGTCACGCAGATGCTCCTCGACGAGCTTCGGAAAGCAAAGCCCGATCGGCCCACGTCCGCAAAACCCTCTACTCAACCCATTGATACTGTCAAATCACCCTTCCAGGGATATAGAGAGCCAGAACAGTCACCCGGATTGTCCTTGGGGACAGGTCTCGCGCGCCGATTGACGGTGAGCGGGTACGGTCAAGGGGCAACAGCAGCGCCCGCCACCGACTCGGACAGCGATACCCCCTCCGAAAGCTCCCGGATATCTCCACCCCAAAGGGCAAGCGGCAAAGCTGTAGATGATTCCTCGGCCACCCGCGAACGGGAAAAGAGAGTTGATACGAACTTGGATATCGGTGGAGGGACTGGTTTCGGAAATAACACTTTGAGTGGGCTGGACCCTTCCACGCTGGATATGCTGGTTCGAAAACTCGAGGCCGTGAAGGATTTGGGGGAGTCTTCTCAGGGGGCAAGCCCCGGGAATGGCAAAGCGAGGCGGAGGAGGAAGAAGCGGCCACAGGCGGGAGGGGATCAGGAGATTGAGATGGGAGGAAGGGGGGTTTCTGGTGATGTTGGATAGTACCGTATTTTTTTTCTCACTAAATTGGGTCTTACTTTTGCCCCGTATGTTGAAATTTTCGCGGCCAAGATGTCCTTCGCAACTGCCAAAAGGAGGCAGTGCTTCAGCTCACGGCACGCATTCACGTGCTACCCTACATATTCCACTCACCCCCTGCAGGAAGGTTTCCAGCGCTCGCTAATGGAGCCATCCTCCTCACCTGTGACACGACAAACCTCAAAGCTGAAAACACCACGAAAGGGCCTTGAACGCCACAATCGAGTCTCGAACTCGGCTTTGCACCCACCTGTACCCCCAGCACGGAAGCAGCCTTCTGGTGGGCTGAAGAAATGGCTAATTTGCATGATCTCCTCTTCAAGCACTGTCACCGCTCTGCCGCGATAAGATCCCGACATGTGGGAATCATGCCCCTCTCTTTCTCGTTGATGAAATATCTTTCCCGTGTGTCAGTCATGCTCATGCCGCAACGGTACCCTCCGCAATGATTGATCAAACCATCAGGTGACATGGGTCCTAAGCAGCCTGACGCAGGTCCGATGGCTTGCATGTGCCTGGATTGCAATGGCGATGCGCTGATGCAATTCGCCGGCAGCGGAACGGTTTATTGGCTCGCCAAGCGACGGTGCCAGTGAGGCTGATTTCCTTGGCGTTGTTGATGCTCCGAGGGGACGGAAATGGGAATTACTTTTAAAGAAGGGGGAGGACGGGGACGGGATGACTTGAGTGTTGGCCTTCGAGCTCTCTTCCTCTCCTAGTCGTTGTCCAACTGGCAACTTGCCGTCACTGCTATCATCGCCACCACGATGCGTTTCCTTTTGCCCTTGCTGGGTGCCGCCGCGGCGACGGCTGCTTCAGCTGCGCACGCGTCTGGTCTTGCGGGATTGATGAAGAGAGACGAGCTGGAGACGTGTTCGGGCCTCAGCGTGGCCAGCAATAACGGCGATAGGAAGGTCGTCATCGTCATCGACAGCTCGGGCTCCATGTCCAGCTCCGACCCCAGCGACCTTCGTCTCTCTGCAGGGCGTGCACTCAACGACTTTCTGGTCTCCAATGCCGAGGCGTCGGGGAGCGCCAAAGCCGATCAGGTCTCCGTGGTGGACTTTTCCAGCTCGGCTACCACTGTGTTTGGTCCTGGCGACCCTGGCGACCCGAAGGCGAACCAGGCGATCAGCAATATCTCCATCACCGGAGGCACCTTTATTGCTGGTGGTGTTTTGGAGGCCATTGATCAGATCAAGAAGATGTCGGGAGAGACAAAAGATAGATCTGCGATTGTTGTTTACACGGATGGTGAAGTATGTCCCACTCTCAGTATCACGACTCGTCTATTTTGCGGGAGCGGGGTGAGCACATACTGACAGATGAGTAGGATTCCAGCACCACAAGGCTTGTCGAGGCAATTAGGAATGCAACTGCCCTTGGTATCAGAGTGTCGTTTGGTTTCTTGGACCAGCGCGCGTCACAGCAGCCCAAGGACGTCCTCAAAGCTGTTCGCGACTCAAAGGGCGTATATGCCACCATCACGGTGGCCGAGGGATCCATCAACTATGTCAATTACGTGCTTCTCAACGGACTGGCGTACCAAGACAACCCCCAGGGCGCCGGTGATCGGCTCATGGCAGGCCTCGCCTCCACACAGTTCATCAGCGGCTCAACCTCTGTGTCGATGAAATATTTCGCGGAGCAGGGCGAAAAGGCAAACTTCACCCTCGTCAGCTTCACCAGTGATACATTAGACATGGAAGCCCGCATGAACGGCCAGTCCCTCAACACCACCAAGGGCCTCAAGACGTCACGAAAGTTCATCGAAGTTACTCCGCCCGCCACGGGGGATCTCGAAGTCATTATCACGGCTTCCAACTCGCCTGTCGACGGCCTGTTTTCTGTGCTTACAGGATCAACGGCGCCGATCAAAAACTGCACAGTCGGTGTCACGCGCAATACGACTGGCCTCAGCACCGGGGCCAAAGCCGGAATTGGTATCGGTGCAGCTGTTGCCGTGCTCGCTATGGCCGCGGCAGCTACTGCTGCGTACAAGCACCTGCACGCAGGCGGCAACACAACCTCCGCACCAGCTGGGACCAACACCACGGGTCCCACCCTGGGATACGGCGAGACAATTGGATATCACCCTGGTGGTGAGAAATTGGGTCCTGAGACGACACACTCGTCTATCCCTACGAACCACACTGGCGGCGGTTTCGAAGGGAACTTGACAGGCCAGGCGCCGAATGGCCCAATGGGCCCGCCCCCTAATGGGAGCATGCCTCTGTCTGGTGCTCCAGGAGTTCCGTACTCGGCGGTTCCTCCGTTTATGCCCCCCTTGATGCCACCGCCAATGTCTCAGAACAACACCGGCAAAGACTTGCCATCGCAAAACACGGGGTACGAGCAGCCTTATGGCCCAGGGAACCAATATCAGCAGAACTTAGGCGGGCACAATGGCTACATGACCCCGGGTGGCGACCCGTATAATCATACTGGGTCCCCATTTCAGGGCAACCACACGGGCACTGGTGGTGATCCGTACAACCACACCGGATCGCCTTTCCAACACTCAGGTGTAGGGGCTGATCCGTACAACCACACCGGCTCCCCATTCCAGGGCAACTCCACGAACATCGGCACACCATTCTCTGATGCAAACACCACGTCCAGTCCCTACTCATCGCCGAATCACACCAACTTCGACAGCGGCAACCACACGAACTGGTCCACCCCTGGAGACACTCCAACACCTGGTGCCGGACCAGGAGTAGGGCCAGGGCATCCAAATCCACCACAGCCGTTCTTCCAGATGCCTTCTGCACCATCTTGGCAATCTCAGACTAGACATGAACAGAGGAAACATCACCATCACGAGTGGTTGGCTCCCGATATGGCGTGTGAGCATCCTGACTGTCCTCTGATCGCAAACAATCATCAATGCGCTCCAAGTAAGGAGGCTTGTGTGTGTTTGTGCAGGGATGGGAATTGTCCTGTGACTAGGAGGGGGGGTTAGTTCTACCCGATGTGTTCCTCGACAACTGAATAATTGCTTGTGATAACCGGGATTCGTCATGGTGGCGGTTGGACATTTTTGGATATTTTTTTGTTTCTTATCTGTACGGGTTGTGATATCCCCCTTTTTCTGAGACAACTATCTATCTTCCTTACCTTTGGTACCGAACTATTGATAATACTCGCTTGTTTGCTGTTGTTTGGAGTCACCTGGCATCCACCTTGATGTGCTTCGCAGGCTGGAGCGTCTACCGCGATTTTGGGGGCATCGAAGTCCGATCGGTGTTGTTCCGTGGCACAAGAAGAAGAATCACCAAACCTTCGATCACACGAAACACGTATGGCACAAGCCAGACAGCTGGAATAGCTTGGTGACGACGCTAGCCACTCCAAGTGGCGACGACCTTGCATCGATGTTTCAGCTAAATTCGATGCTGTTGGGATTGGTTCTAAAGTTGGCAGCAGTTGGTCACTCTTGGGTTGTCTCGAAACACAATCCCGAGGACACGTACTTTGGAGAAGTTGCACAAGGCGCGGCCCCTTGCGTGGGCGAGGTCACAATACCACGTTCATACCACGTTGTGGAAGGCATCGTGGGAGTAGGAGCGACAACGCGGTCTAGATATAGAGATCCTGCGGATAATCAGTTCCACGGCCGCTCTCGCTTCCGCCTCCTGAAAACTCGAGTTCGAGATGGCCGTGATTTGGGCCTTGAGAGGACAGAGTTGACCCGAGGCTTTGGTCAGACAGGTTGGACGAGAGCATATTGTCTTACATGATGCAGGGGAGCAACGACCTGACTCGGCCCACGACTGTTTTCTGCCCTTGTCCAACGGTCCCTCTTGTCTTCGGTAAGAGGGCACTCAGCATGTGTATTGTCGTTATTTGGGAGTTTGGAGTGACGAATTCGTGATCCGCACGCCTATTCGGACGTTCAGTTGCCGAAGGCAACAACTTCTGTCTCGGAGTCGAATGTCGCACATTAGAACTCAATCATAGGTATATAGCATGTTTCCGGCTGCGTGTCTCAGGAAGTCAGGAATTCTCAGCAGATCCCCCACAGCATCCGACACAAAGCCGCTCGTTTTAACTACCTACCATCACCATGCATCTCACAGCTCTCCTCCTTCCTCTCCTCGCCGGCCCGGGCGTGCTGGCAGCCCCGGCACCTTCCCGCCAAGACTCGGCGACATCCAAACCCCTATCGAGCCTCCGCTCGGGTGTCAATGGAATCGGCACCTTCTTCCAGCGCCTGTCCCGCTCAGTGCCCTGGCAGCGCCCGGCAGCCTACGAGGTCTACGGCCCGTCCTCCGCCCACAACCGCAGGGGAAGTCGTCGGCTGATCAACCCCAAGAACAAGATCCATCTCGACGGCGCCCCCGGCAATGCTACCGGCAGCCTCAATGGCACTGGGACCGGCATTATTGGGACTGGTACCATTGGGACTGTAACAATTCCTTCAACTGGCACAATCATAACCACCTTCCCAACGCCTTCTTCCCCAGGGGGAACCGGGACTCTCACCACCGTGTTGAGCAATGTTACCAGCACCATTCTCACTACTGCCCCTATTGTCACCCAGCCGCCATCCCAAACCCAGTCGCCGTCTCAAAACCAGACCCAGCCCCAAACCCAGAACTCCACCGCATCTGCAACTGTAACCGCCACCCCCGTCCCATTGTCTGTGTCGGAGACAGTAATTACCATCTTCTCCGCCGCGCCCTCGGTCATCACAGTCATCGGCACACCTGAATCGCTCACCCCAACCTCAACCCGCACGGTGTGGGTCACCGCCGAGCCCGCCGTCCTCACTCAGCCCACCTCCACACTCACCGTCTTCGTCACCGCCCCGCTCGCCACCGCCTCCCCGGCGAACCCAAACCTCAGCACCATCACTGTCACCGCCGCGGCCGTCACAGAGACCAGCACCAGCATGCCTGCTGTGTCCGGCGTGCCTGGAGCTCCCACACCCGCAGGAACCCCTGCGCCAGGAACGGGCCCCATCGCCGGCCACACGGTTACCCTGCGAGAGACGCAGACGCTTTGGTCCGGTGTCGCGACGAGCACCAGCTTGGTTGTCATTCCCGACTCGGTGACGGATATTACGAGTTCGGGGGGTGCGACTGGTGCCCCTGCGCCGGCTACTGCGGGTACGAGCTCGAGCGTGGTTTTCCTGACGGCGGTGAGTTTGTTTTCACTCTCTTCCCTTGCCTGGTCTGACTGAGAGGTTGGGCATGAGCTCCATGGTGAGTTAGAGTGAGAGAGTCAGAGGCTAACAAAAAGCAGCCGCCACCGCCGCCTGTTGTGGTCACGGTGTTCTCCGGCACGACTACTATTACCGTGTGGTAGAGAGAGAGAGAGAGAGAGAGAGAGAGAGAGTAGATTGTATTACTAGTGAGCGTAACATGGATGAAGTTAAAATGGCTGGGCTGGCATAGAAATTGATACTGGGACGGGAGATTACCAACAAGAGAGGGGAGGAATTAATGTACCAACACAACACAGGTAGCTAGATTTTATCCAGGTTATTTTCATAGAATGCCTTTGACCTTTCGCAGTTTCTTGTAGTGAGGGTCAGTTCCAGAAAAACCTATGAAGGTGGTAGGATTGCCCCCATACTGCACTCCGAATCGAGGAACGTATAATCAATTCCCAGCTTCTGTACAGACTGAGGCCAAACTATAAGTACGGAAGCTTAGCCACAACACCAAAAGAGTGGGGGAGTTAACTCTCACAGCCACTCACCACCATCCAAGTTGCATGGAACCAAACAAACAAGACCTCTCAACCGTAGCATCCATCCCCCCTATCCATCCAACAAATTGACTAGAGTTTCAATTATCACCGTGCTCATACATATCAGCAACCCTTCAAGCCCCTACCAGGTCTGGATCTTCCCCCAAGAAAGGGGCGAGTAAATACAGCGCACGGATCATCGATTCTTCGTATCCACCTCGAAAAGGGGGGGTGGACAATCACACCCCTTACATCCATTTCCCGATTTTCAGGTGATAATGATCGTAGACGTCATTCAGATGGCTTCAGACACTGAGCTGGTCACAGATGCCTGATTCGTGCGACTGACCGTGAAGCACTGCGTGATCACCGACTTCCTTCCGTCCGGTTTGAATACCCTCATCCTGCATTCAACACCCACAAGGAGTGACGAAGCTGTCCGTCAAGATTACGTCAATGAAATCGAGGCACACGGGGCGTTCTAGCGGCTGCTACAACAGTCTACAAGCTAAGACCCCCTCAGGGCCCATCACGACCCTCTATTCGGGGGTGCGTCGTAGGCCATGAATGGACCCCTTCGCCCTTCCGTCGTATGCAGTTGGGCCTCACAAGTCACATCTCGCACCTTGCACCATTCAAAATGTCACTTCGGTAGATACCACGACACGTACACTTATCACATCACATCAAAAACACCATCGGCATCACAACCTCAAGGAGCCCCGAGGGGCGGCACTCGGCCGGAACGTCCTCCGAGGCACCCTCCCGCCGGAAAAACTTACCGTCTATCCGTCGAGCAGCCTCAAAAGGGGCACAGCACTGAGCCCAGACTTCATTTATTTTACCCCAGATTACGTCCTTGGTCGCCACTGTGGTCCAACCTGGTATGTTTGATTTCACTGACGCGACCAAGACCACCTAGTGGACGTTGTTGTCCCACATGCGCCATGGCAGTGCATGCCGGCGGGCTAACAGCAAACTCAAACAGCAGCGCGGCGCACTAGCGTTACTTCAAGCTGTCAGTGATAATCAAAGCGCGTCTCTGAGAGCCAGATGTCCACGCGGCTACGGCCCACTTGGATGGCAGGCGGTGGGTGTGGCTACGCCAGTGAGGTAGAGGTACCTGCGTATCCGGTAGGCAGCATCGTCGTCTGGCATGCGTCGCGCAGGGCAATCTGCAACATCAAGCTTGCCCAATACTACCTACCCATGCGGCAGAGCCAGAGAGCCAACAGACAGAGGCTCAGGGCAGGCTCCTAACTCAGCATTTGATATTTGCCGACCTCGCCGACTACAAGTTGAGCCTACCAATGAAGCCGCCACATCATCGATGGGTCAGTGACGGGATCTTAGCGGCGCATTCAACGCATAGCCTACCAAATAGCTTCCCTTCGGAACGAAGTCGTTGGGTAGGGCCCGGGCCTTCCAGCCTGCCGCACCAGGAAATGTAGAGATGTCGGAATCTGGGAGAGCGGTTTAACCTAGACCCGGACCCATCAGCTCCACAGCGGGCAATGATGTGACCGGGCGTTTAAATCCGGTCACTGATAGTCGCGCACTGCCGCCAAGAGAGAATGAGCCTTGGCTGGGCTCTGGCTGGGCCCTGACTTTATCGAAACAGGGAGACGGCTGGGGCTCTATGTCTGGAAGGGAAAGATTCCGCCTGCTGGCGCTCATTCGCGGCGCAGACTCGTCAGGTGACACCCTGTACCGCTGTCCGCTCGTCTGTCCGCTCGTGCTTCCGCTGCACGCGCTGGGTTAGTGTGATATTTCCCATGAACTGACTAACTGAGAGGCGGCATTATTCCGGGTCAAGTTCATGATATTACGCGTATCTCTGGTACAGAGAGAGAGAGAATCGCCTCCAACGGAAGTTGGAAGCGTGTTGTGCGCTGCCACGGCTGCGGCGTGGTTGTGTCATCGGCGTCCATACCTTACCCATTCTGCTTTTCCAACGGTGCCCCTGAGGCGCAGCCGTGATATCAACAGCGAGTCGAGTTATCGCAGCTTCGGAGATCTATCCGCAAACAAACGTTGCTGGAACTAGTGCCGAGATAAGCGCCAAACCATCGTCTCGGTCGCTGCGGCCACTCCCGGGTGTTTTTGACAAACGCCGGAGAGCCAGCCGAGAGCGCCATGCCGTACAAATGCGGACGTGGTGTGCAAATAATATGCACGAGGCGTACCGCAAAAGAACGCTAGAGACTCGCATCTATCAATTCTCACAATGGAAGCTCGAAACTCAACCAACATCCATGCCGTGTTCCCCGTCACTCCCGTCGCCGTCTATCGCCCACAGATTCGCCCACAGATCGTCATCATGCGGCAGCGCCCCTTCCTGGCCACACGTTGCAGTTTCGACTGAGAAAGCTTTGCTGGCAGCTGTTGGCAAGCCTGGTGCAACTGTGGCAGTTTGCCGGTTTTACTGCGCAGCGAAAAAAATGAGATAACTGCTGTGCCACCTGCGCCGACAACTCAACTGCCTTGGACCCGACACTCTGGGACGAGAAATTGCAATCGCGGGCCCCGGAGACGCTATCCTCCGATTGATTCACCGGTTGAGGCCAAGGGGCCGAGATGGCCCACGACCAGCGCAGCTGTTCGAGGGCCGCCAAAATCATTTCTTTGTTGGGATCGAAACCCCCATAGAAGCTAAGGGCTATTTTTTGCGCGGTCACACCGTGCCAACATCGTTACCTCCCTCCTATTTGACCGACTGACAGCACCCGCAGTGTGGCGTCTGACCCTTGCCAGTGGTGGTCGCGGGGATGTTTCAAGGCTCGACGACCACCTCCCCATATTCCGTAAAGATGGCGGAATGCAAGTTCCAGCCGTTGGCTTGGCCTTGTCCGTCCTTTATCAAAGGTGTAAACGACAAGATGCAGCCGGTGTTTGGCACCGGCTCGTGCGCATTTATCTTGCAAATTCAAAGGACGACGGGCTGCTTGCTTGGGGATCCAGCGGCGGCCTGAATACGGCAGCAGTACCTCTGCTAGCCGCCGAGACTTGCTCATCGGCAGTTTCTCGAAGTATCCGAGCGCCACACTACCTCCATGTTTGCTGCGTACCGAAAGAAGCAACGGGCGAATCACCGCGCCTGATGCCGGCCCGGCTTCGGTCGCCCAGCGAGTCGGTATGTAAGAAGTGATACCGGGCACCTGCCGCAGAACCCCGTGGATTTCATCCACAGCCCAAATTGAGGACCAAACATCCCCCGCGTCGTCCTGAGACTGGCGCGCAGCTGCCTAACGAAGGGAGTCTGGTTATCCAGAGCTGTTGCTCAATATTCCAACCATGTCGTAGTAACCAAAGGTTAGACTCCAAACTTCAGCGGTGAGAGATATCGCTCAGGCCAGAACAGAGAAGAATGAACTGGTCAGTTTCTCCTTACGTGTCTGTTGGGCCCCTTGCAACCCCTGGTTCTCTCCGTTTCGCATGCCGTGGCGGTGACCCACCAGCCTCTCATGACGAACAGATGGCTCGGGATAGTGCAGACAGAGTTTTGAAAGGTTTGGTATCGTTGCGAATTTCTTTTTGCGTTGACCGACAGAACGAAGGCCCAAAATCATCGCCGAAACATGCTGTTTAGCCTGACTGAAAACCGCACTGGCGAATAATTCAAACGCATACGCGGAGATATACTCGTAATGCTTGCCATGCGCCAGAGGGATGTAATTATCGCACTGAAAACCTCTAAAGTTGTGAACCCATGATGGCCGAGGTTTTGCAAAATAAATGAGAAAGAGCAAATTGCCACCCCATTGCCTTTCAACCCGATATGGTCTATGAACCGAGGGACCAGTGGCGTGAAGCCAACCCAGGACTAGATCGGTCATGCCCTTGCCTAACTAACATACATCAGTCAGCAGATGTTGTTAACCGAGTCGTAACAGAGAAAGCGAGCGTACTCTGAGGTGGGATAGAGAGACATGGTGTTGGTCTATACGTGGGTTGATGAAATATAGCTGCTGCTCGCGAAGGGCGACGGGTAGTGTGACGAGTTGTCCTTGACATTTCCCCTGTTCTGCGAGAATGGTGTGAAGGCCTTGCAAACGCCGCACTGGAGCGTTCCAGGCTTTTTATGAATTTTGCTAAGACTTCATGTTAACTCATGTGGCAACTTGACAAGTAATCTTGCTTAGCAGAAACTGCCGAGTTGTCGTAACAACTCATGAGGCACGAAAGGGGCGACGGTGAGAGGTAGCTTACTAGCATTCGCAAATCCACTTTACGTCCTTGCCTTCCTTATCCCCTTTCTTCCCTCTTCTTTCCTTGCCACCTGCCTTCTCACTTCTCAATTCTATCAGCGCTCCTGGCTTATAGAAACCCTTCTTGACGCCACACGGGATGCAAAAACGTCGGGTTCCCCAAGTTTCCCTGATGCGGGGAGAAAACTGATCACTGAGCGTTTGATTAGATGTCTTGCTTTTTGATGTCTTCATTTTCGATGATGCAATGCTGCTCCTCGTGATAGTTGGATCGTAGTGCGGATTGGATGGATCGTAGTGAGGGTTGGATGTTGGAGGTGGAGGCGGAGGTGGAGGTGGTGGTGCTGGTGTCTGACTCGGCGTCGAGGCTTCTCCATCGTTTTCGTCCACGTCCTCTGACCCGTTGTATCGGAAGAGCTCGAATTCCTGGGCCGGTTTCATACTAAAGCAATGATAACATGCAAGATAGCCACTGTCCCGTCCGACGTGGTCCACCTCCGGAGCTGAAGGGGCAGAGGTTCGCAGCGAGTACCGCTTGTACTCTTGCTCGGCCTTCAACATCAGGGCAATTTTCTCCTCTTCTGGGACCAGTTCAAGGCTGATATGCGTGTATAGCCACTTGTTGACCCACTTAAGCCGAATGACATCCAGATAACTAAGGTGGCTGGTGATATTTTGTAGGATACTCAGTGGCAACGAGGAACTCCCAAAGATGGATGGACGGTAAGGATCTTGCAGATGGGCCATATGAAGCTGCTGATAGGACAGTAGCAAATCCGACGGAGCCTGATAGGCAGGATATGGCTGATACCCAGATGGGTAGGCTTGGTAGGACATCTGAGAATGCTGCGGCGGGGCAGAGCGTTGCTGGAAACCGAAGGCTGAAACTTGCGGAAACGATCGCGGAGCCGGGATTGAGGAACAAAGAGGGAACTGCGTGACGACCTGGCTCTGCATATACTGGGGAGCACTGCTGAATAGATACGGAGATTGGGCTTGCGATACATATGAAGGCCGGTGAAGGAGGTGCTGCTGGTGCTGCTGGTGCTGGTGATGTGTCGCGATGCCGCTGGTCCTGGCAGCCGACGAGGCCGGGGCAGGTAGGGCGGGGGATAAAGTACGTGAGCTCGCGGCATTGTTATACGAAGCAGAAGACGAAGACGAGGAGACCGAAGAAGACCGGGCTCCAATAGACTGTCCGGAAGCGCCATAGTAGGGCCGGGAAGCTGGCGGTTGGAAGGACATGTTGCTGAGGATATCGGGAGCGAAGAACTGCGCTCGAGGCACAGGTGCTGGCGCAAGGAGTCTACCGGAAGACGCTCCAAGGTGGTGAGGATTTGGGTAGCTGGTTACTTCAGTCATTTTCTGGTGGGCAAGAAGGCTTGGTCTCCGGCGGTGGTCGAGGATCTGTGTTGGGTGCACCGATCCAGGTGAAAAGGGCTGTCAGCCTTCTTTATATGAGAACGCCACGCCGGCTTATGTATCCTGGCTGAGATGAAATGGTGTGGCGGATGCAGGAAGGAGGGGTGACCGCTGCTGTCCTGGGTCACTGGGGTAGACAGTAAAGAGGGTTGCCTCGTCTTGCCCCGGGCAGCATGGCAGAGGGGATTGCTCTCCTGGTCGCAGGCTGCAGCAGCCTATCATGGAGTGCTGGAGCCGCCGGGTTTAGGCTCTTCAAGACGTAATCCAGCCAGCTGGGACGCTGGGGGAGAGAAGCGATGGGCCTGGTAACACTGCAACGTCTTTTCGTTCCGTGGCCCCTTCCGGTGGCTCGGCGGCGGTATTAAGATGCTTGGAGGAGTGCTGAGGTGCGGGTAGGGCAGGCAGGCGATATTGCGACACCGCGACCAAGTGGAGGCTCGTCCGGCCACGAGATTTGAGACTGCTGTGCCAGACTCGCGCGTGAGGTGGAAACCCAACAACACAAGCCGGCGTGTAGGTGGTGTTCTGGACAAGCTGGAATGCCAACGCCGAACAGAGGGCATCCGCACGTAAGTAGTACGGGTACAGATCGCGGACCCAGTGTGATCGCAAGGATAAGGGAGGAGACCCGCGCTGGTGCAGTGACTCGTCTCTCGGTCCCCGATTCGTGTACTCCCGCCCCTTGCCTACCCAGGTAGTCCAGGGCGCGATTGGCAGTGTCGTGTGGGTTTTGCAGCCACGAATCTGAACGCGGCACTCTCGGACGCTGCGCTTGCTGCCTTACCAGACCCCTGGTTGCATGGCTCCCCCGATGGCTACCCCGGAGCAAAAGATCAAGAAGCTGACGGGCTGACCTAACAGAGCAGAGATACGGGGCAGGTGCAGATGCATGGAAAAGCGGGCAGGAGGCTCAACGTTATTGGGCGTCGAAGGTCGAGCAGCAGAGCGCTGGCTTCGGTGGACGGTTTCGACCTCCAGGCTCTGCGCACATTCTTGCAAGAAATGAGGCGGAACGCACATGGATCAGCAGCGAAACGGAATGAAAATTAGGCCGTGCTTTGATTGATGGGGGCACGATGCAGGCGGGCAAGGGCGAGGGCGGTCGAACTTCCCTCCTCCAGCACCGCACAGTGTCAAGTGGGTACGTCCGTATCCATGTGCCAATGGTCAGTTCTGTCGATGGGAGGCGGTGGAAAGAAGGAGGGGAAACCGGGAAGGTACGTTGAGGGACTGGTTGGACAGCCTGCATGGGCCATCCCCCCTTTCTGCGCAGCGCATATCGCATTCGAAGCTTTCCAACACGGGGTACCCATTCCATGCCTTCTAGGACGGATTGCGTCTGAAGATGGGTGACAGATCTCCGAGTACGCAGTATGCAGCGAAGGCCTGCCTGCCCGGTCCGACGCTAGCGAGGCGTCGCCCGTCCTTGGTCCCTCTCTGGACCGCATCCATCCCGGTGGTCCCCTGCTCGATCCATCGCTGCACGGGAAGGTCGTGGTGAACAGTGTGCAGCAGTTTAACCGCCGAGATAGCCATGTGGGCCCTAGGCTGTCCCCGAGGCTTTCATTCCCTCTTTCCTGCGAAGAGGTGCAATTCAAGTTTCAGGGACAAGAAAGCTCATCAGGCGGCAGCACTCGATCTGCCATCGGGCCGCCCTGCACACTGGCAGCCAGCGGTGTCTCGGGGAGCTCGGCAGGAGATGGATCGGGCTAGAGCAGGTAACTACCCAGGAACGCCGCTGATAGGTCTCACACCGTTCGTGCGAGTCACAACATCGGACGATCGCGAGCGACACGGATATAACTGACGGATGGCGGGTGCGACGGTGTGCAGACGCATGGCTTTGGAAGATGATGGAAAAGACCGATCTCTCATCGCCAGACCGCGGGGTGGCGGTACCCGAGGGGGAAAGCAACTGCGTCCAAACAGAGAAAATACTAATGCAGCAGCCTGGGTCGGTCGGGGGAGGGCTTGTATTGAACCTATGGGAGGGGATCGCCCACCCTCCCTGCTTTCGACGGGCGAATGGGCGCAATCCTAGCGGCACCCTCCATGCTCTATCTTCGGCTGGGCTGAAAGCCGGTCGAACTCTGGCCAACAAGAAACTGAATCTTAACGCCAACGACACAGTGTACCCAGGCGCTCGGTAGCGAGATGAAGTCAAGGGACCAGCGCTGATTGGCTGATCAACTAGCACTTACCAAGCTGTCGGGTCCAGGAGATTGATGTCGTTGGCTGCCACTCAGAACCTATTTTCTGTCGACCCGACTCTGGCGGCAGCAAATATTCCGCTCTGTTCCGCGCCTGTCCACTGTGTTTTGGCTCTCCTTCAGTCCGGTTCGAGCACCGAGGCATTTGTTTGATTTCTGGTTTCCAGCCTGCCGCGCAAGCCATGGCGCAGAGGGGCTGGTCTCAGGCAAGCAAACAGGGGCGGCATTTGAAATAACCTCGCGCAAAAACGACGGTACTACCAGCAGTTTTCATGTGCTCGCCCAGGGCACATATGCCTTGACAGTCTAGGGGCGGTTATGAGCTGCGGAGGCGTGCCGGGCGCGCTTGTTGGCTCGACGGAGGAACTGTTCCCCCCCCCCCCTTTCTCGCGGCCACACGGTTACGTGGCACGGCAGGGAAGCCATAACATCTTTCGTGCATATGTCGATACTCTAGTGCAGATTGGAGAGCTCAGCTCCCCCGGTATGGATTAGGGGTGGGACGGCACGTCTCACTGGGCTCACTGCCTCAGGGCATCTGGGATGGTGGCGGATGTCAATCTAGTCAATCTACATGTAGTCGGCAATTTGTACCACTGGTGTACTGGCAATTCCATAGCAGCCCCTGGCCGCTAGAAACGCGACCCATTCTCGTTCGGGATGCGGGATGCGCAGAAATAGAAGCCGGCGCACCTGCGGTAGGCTTTTTGTTGATGGACGCGACGTCCCATTTGACTTGGTGGCTCCGAGCTAGCTTTTGCGAGCAGCCCCTCCATCGTACCACGTCGCCCTCAACCCAGACACTCCCAAAGCAGAAGCTCGAATCCTATTCGTCCGGGGCCGCCCCACCAAGGTGCATTAGGCCACAGGGATCGATAAAACACAGCGAAAGCGGATACCAGCATGATGCAACTCGGTCGAGTGCGATTTGCGGGCAAACTCGTAGAAGCTTCGCTCACATGACTACAAGACACCCACCAGTTACCTCAGCTCTGGGCCGGATAATCTGCGTCAGTGGAGGCGGCACAGTCCCAGCAAGATCAGACAGCGGCCAACATCGGATCGAGGGGGGATTACTCAGGTCCGAATCATTGGGAAGGAAAGGGCCCAGGGTGTCAGAGTAGCAGGCGTCTAGCCAACAGTTCACAAATTGATTTCGACGCATCGCGTCAGGCATGGCGGGGCATGGCATCTCCATCGCTGCAATCCGGCCAATGCAAAGCTCAGAACCCGCGGCAAATACTGGGAGGGTCAATAACATTCCCCGGCCACACCCCCAGAATCCATGCTGCGGCAAAGTGACAAGGACAGGCACTGGTCGGTTGTTGCAAGCGCGACTTTCTCAAGGATTTCGGGCCGGCCCACCGTGGATTTCCCCCCTCAGCCGAGGCAGTCTCCCCGGGAAAATGCCATTCAAAGGGACTCGAAAACGCCAAAGCGATATAAGTCTTTCAGCTCAGGCCGGATCACGAAGAACGCAGGACCCAGATAGTAGCAAACGGCATCCTCATGGGGCGGAAGAAACATTGAATCCGTAGCGCGGAAGAAACTTGGGCTTTGACGAGGTTGTGACACGGGTGAGAAGCTGGGGGAATGCAAGGGGTCAGTCGTTCCTTCCTTGCTGCTTACACACCCCAAATACGAAGTACCTTCCTGCTTTCCCAAGCATGGCACTGTGGAAGCTTGGCCGGCTAGCAGATTTAGAAACCGCAATCAGTTTCTCCATCCTAAAGATGGCGCTCTGAATCTCCAACAAACACCCCCCTCACCACGGATCTACTCATCAGCTCGCTCGGAGAAACAGTGTAGCACGACACAATATCATTGGGCAACTAACACGAGTTGAACGCCACTCTACGGCTCCTCAGTGACGCGATGGAGGGGCCCGCACCTGTCTCCGCCCCTCCCAGCGTCCTTTGCTGCCCCTCCGTGCAGGACCTGTGAGTCTTCCCTGACGGGTTGTTCCGCAGGCAAGCCGCGGTTCTCGGTGAGTGTCCATCCCCCTCACCATCACCGACGTTGACCTTGATACCGGGAGCACGCGTCGTTGAGAACAAGTTAATTTACCAGCTACTAATCCCGGATCACGATGTTGTTCGTCCACCTGCACTCACCTGCCCCCAGTCCCGACGCTCGGCCCGACTTGGCCCCTTTCCACCGCGTCCTCACGGGCTGTTGGTCTGTAGGGAGATGTCCATCCGCAGCCTGTACTTTGGGGGGAGTAAATCGAAGTACCTTGACTCCACCAGACCCTCCAACAGAAGTACACGTCCTCTCCACAGCTCCCATACCAACGATATGGCCTCGACTCGACAGGGCACGCACCACCGTAGAAGCCTGAATGCCACTCCTCAGCTATTGTTGGGCTCCCCTGGCCCTGGCCCCTCGTGTACCAGTCACCAATTTTTTTCAACAGAGGAGTTTGCTCGTCGCCCTCTCACCCACAGGGATAACCAACCCCTCGGTCACACCATCGTAGCTGCCCGAGCCAAGTTGTTTGTTCATTACCAGCCCTGACGCCATCCACGGACAACGCCCGCTCGATGCCTGGCCAAACATCATGCCATGCAAATGATGCCTGGGCTAGTCCAGAATTTCATGTGATCGTTCCTCTGCTCGGGCCATCATGTTTCCAGCCGATCATAGCGCGTTGCTGCGCGCGCATCTTCAGGCGGCTCCCTCCCTGACTATCATGCGCCCAAATTAAGCGCTGGTTCTTGCCCATCATGCGGTAGAAAGTGATAGGGCTGCGGAAGCAAGAACCAGTCATGGTCCCTAGCCGGCACACCCTGGAAACTCAGCACTGGACAATCTCATGGTGTGAATGAGTCAAGGATTGGTCGACGGGGAAATACGCGCGGACGGCCCCTGAGGAAAAGGGCCGGGTGTGCAACCATGCGGTGAGGCAGCCACCTACCCTTTCTTTATCATGCTGCTGTGGCATTCAGTTACATGGGATCCAGCAAGGAGGTTGTGAGGCATATCGAAGGTCTCGGCCCACGTTCGAACCAAACTTCACCTCGTCTTTCGCCGCGGCCGGAAACGGCTCTTCTGTTTGTCTGTTGGCAATCCCCAACCTTGATGATTCACCAAGGACGCAGACATTGCTACACTGCTTCGTGGGCGAAGCGATTCCATCGGCTAATCAATTCTCTTCTGCCGAAGTTGTTCTGAATGTCCACTGTCCGTTTTCAGCGCGATACATGGCGACCTGAAGATGTCCAACCCGCTCCTCAAGTCCCCCAGGCCCGTCCATCCCGTCCCCAACGCGATCCTGGATTCTTTCATCCACACGACAGAACAACATGGGCAACGCGCCGCTTTTCCAGACCGATATTCCGTCTCGCGCACCGGCAATAATGGTGTGGAAGAGGTAGTAGACGCTCAGGAAAATCATCCCACAAGGGTAGAGGAGCCAACGCCACTGGACCTTGATGAAAGGCTCGAGATGAGTTCCGTATCCATCGTACCGCGCTCCCGTCGACCCCCCGAGCGTCCTATGCCTCCTGATCTCTCCAGTCATGCTCGTGGCGAACGTTGTCACCCAGTCCTGAAGGTGGTCGCTGGTGTTCCACATGGCCTCCGCCCAATCGCTTGAGTATTCAATCTTGCTGACGTCGGCGTAAACAGTTCCTGTTATGATACTGGTCATGAATCCCTGGAGTGCCGCCATCGCTTCATGAGTTACGGCATATCTTGTCCGATTATCTACGTTCAGTTGATCGACCGGAATATTGACGAAGACGTGCTCAGCGCTATAGGAACGCCCGCCGCCAGTTCTCATCGTCGTAGTAGACCAGTTGCTGACAGCCGTCTGATTTTGGATACCGCCGTTGACGAAGATTGAATAACTCTGGATACAAAACCAGAGAGCACACTCGTTACCCTCCACAGACAACTCCTCGTCAGCATGCTGCTGTCTTACAGACAGCATGTCGAAAACGGAGAAGTATGCGCGACTACTCGAGGCAATCGGGTACACGGTCCCATTCGACGGAGTTACCTTGAATAAGCTGTATCCTGAGGTGTTCATCGGGCCGTCGAGAGATGTTGCTGGTGTTGAATACGTGCATGTCTTTGCGGTTTGATTGCAACTCTGGCTGACAGGTACCGTGGAACATTCACCACAGGCTGCCAATGTCGGGATCACCGGCCAAGAACAGTTCGCTGTCTCGCATGATACTGCTATCATGGGGAGTTCGGTGGATATGATCCCGTTGTACACGGCCGCCTTCGTAGAAAGGGTTGGGACAAGATCTTCGCCGGACTTGTTAGAGGCGAGAAACTTTCATCCTCTACGCTGGGGCTTGACTTACCAGCCATGAAGCCTCGTAGAAGATAGGAGTCCCACACCTCAGCTCGAGGAGGTTCTGGTGCTGGGATCGACTCGCCGTTGACCAGTTGACGAGGTCTCTGTTCGAAAATGACCATCTGTTGCGAGAATGTTTCGAAGCCGTGGGCCATGATGACAATGAATGCCCCAATGCACCCAAGGTGTCTGTTTTCACGGTGACAAGTCAGCTCCTCTCTTTGCATACATTCGTGGCTTAACATACCTCAGCTTCATCCGCCACAGCAGACTTAGACTTCCTAACATGCCCCTCGACGCCTCGTCAAACACCTTGAAGTCAGACAGTTGTGCCCTGTGCCGACTTCGGTGCTGGCCCGCCTCTGAGATCCAAATCCACGCCCCTTGGTTGATGGCAGCCTCGACAATGGCGCTCATCGAGACGCGGGTAACCGTCTGTGCTGGATATCAGCCAACATTCTCCATTTTAGGATATTTCTTCATGTCCAAAGAGAAGCTGCTGTCTCGGGACCCCTGAGACAAATCCCAAATCCTTTCTAACCGAACACTCACCACCAGAGCAATGATGGCCGTGTCGATCTGCAGACCCAGTCCGAGCTGAGGCACCGGTTCCCCGTTATCTAGGTAGTTGTGTCAGTTAGCCAGCCAATCCGTCAGTGCCTAAGTAGCCTCCACAGATATGGAACAAAGCAACTTACAAGCATTCAACAACACCACCAGACAAGCCGTCGTCACTACACACACCAGCGCCCACCAAAACTCCTCTTTCCACATCGCTGTAGACGAGAAATACCGCCTTGCTCCGCTCAAGGCCCGGGCGTGTCTGTTTCCATTTCCGTCTGGTGGGTGCGGCTGCTGCTTCTCGAGCTGCGAGCTGAAGCCGAAGCCGAGGTCGATGTCCTCGAACGTTGTCTTGGCTGCTGCCGGTTTCTCTGAGGGAAGGTTGTTGGCAGGCTGTCTCAGGGCTGCGGTTCGGGTCGCCGACGGCGGTTTGGTCGTGTACTGGGCTGTGTACCGCCGGCCTCGGGGAGGGGCGGCGCGGAGGCTGGTCGGCATCGTAGGAGGTAGGGGAGGGTAAGGATGGATAAGAGAAGCGTGCATAGGGTGGGTAGGGCTACATGTAGGTGGTGATAGGGGATCGATGCGGCGGAGAAGGGCGTGTCCCCTGGTGGCTGGAGGACCGGATGCTCAAGGAACAAGGAACAAGAAGCCAGGAAGAACAGAGGTCCTCGGTTGCATGGCAAAAACGAAGTGGGCTATCACAGGGAGAAGGAGCAGCACGGCATTATTAATTTTCTCAATTCGTACAATATCTATCTCGGTCCCTCCTGCCGGTTTGACGCTGACGCAGGAGTTCCATAAACCAACGCTACCTATCTTCTCGCCTCGTAAATTCTTATTAGTACTGGTCAATACTATCACTGGGCAAGGGCCCAAAAGTCTGGATGCCCGTAAGATTCGGTAGCACGTTGGTCAGTGCGGACCGAGTCGGGGATCGAGGCTTCGAGCGCCCTGGCGGGGCCTTCGAAGGCATCGTAGTCCTCCCCAGTTCTAATTCTTGGTACCTGTGGTGACCCAGAACCCTCCCACTAATGATAAGGGATGCAAAAATCGATCCATGTGCCCAAGTAATCAAGCCGACTTCCGCCTTTCTCCTCGGCCCTGTATATCTTCTCAAATTCCTCGTAACTGAGCATTCCCCACCCACCGCGTGCCTTGGCTTCCCGCTCGGCGGCGTCGATATGCCTCCACTTGAGTAGCGTCATGCGAGGTATCGGCGTTGGGAGTGGTGAAGAGCTGTCATCCTTCCCGGCGGCCGTTGCAGCTCCGCTAGTAATTTGCACCGACTTGCCCTTTGAAGGGGCAGTGGAAGATTTGTTGGTCTTCTCCGAGAAGTCCTCTGTCTGCTTCATGGGGGGAATCGTAGCTGCGGGTGGTGAATTCGGGCGGAACTGTGGCATAGTAGGGTCGCGATAAAGAGAATACGCTTCTGGGGACTCCACGATGGACTTGTCCCCCTGTGCAGAGGGGGCCGGCCCCTCATCCACAAGTTTGCCCTTTTCCTTAAATTCAGTGTTTTCTGGCTCGATCAGGTCCTCGCCAGCTTGGGCAGAGCCGTCGATGGTGTAGCCGCTAAGATTGAGCAGGTCTGGCAACGTGGGCTCTTCGTGCGGCTTGTCTGACCTGACAGAGGGATCTGGACTCAACGGTGACTCGGATGGTAGTGACTCCAGGTCTTCGATGTCTATTTGATCAAGAAGCGCACGGTGCTTCTCTCGTACCTCTTTCGTTTCCGCGGCTTCCACAGCCAGGTCTTCTTTGGCTTTGAAAAGGACATCAAGAATTTCGTTGAAAGCTTGCTGTATGACTTGGTAAAACACTTCTTTGCCGGCATCTCTTTCAGCATCGGGAATGTCCATTCCACCCCATCTTTCCGGAATGGCTCTCGAAGATGTCGAGGCGTTTGACCGGGTATCATATTCGTCTGCGTCCTCGGCAAACCTAACCTTGGACGATGATCGTGGCCGGGCAGAAGCTGGGGCGTGTTGGGCAGACTTGGAGCTCTCGGCAACTCCATTGAGAGTGGCCAAAACATCTTCCTCGTCTTCGAATCCGTCGGGGGCTTCCGCACCCTCCTCCTCATCGAGGTAGAACTGCCGTTTCAGCCATCGATCTAGCAGCTTCCTCTGTGCGTTCGCCCTGGATCGTCTATTAGAGGAGCGAAATCTGCGGTCAAGGCGCTGCGAGGTTTGCCCCTGGTGGCCCATTTCAATTCTCGTTACGAATCCGTCGCCGTGAACAAGACCTGTTGCCCCAAACTGGTGTGATTGGCCCTGTGAGGCATCGCCTTCGGGCCGACTTTCTATCCTACTGTCTCCTCCAGATGCACCGCTAGCCTCTCCCTGCCCGGAGCGATTGCTGTTGCCACCAGAGTCATCCTCGTGGCCCTCACTGCTCTCCTCATGTACGGGGTTATCGTTGAGAATGGCAAAGAACTCTTGGCTGCGCGTCTCGCCGATCATCAGCGCAGGAATCTGGTCGATGCGTGTTGGTGGGTTCAAAAGAGCACTCAGGTAGCGGGGATCTGTTATGTCGCCGGGGGACGGCTGATTGTCAGAAGATGGTGAAAAAAGGGTATTGGCGACACGAGTAGGCCTCGTGAAAAGGCTTGACAACAATGATTGACGGTCAGCCGTATCGGGTCCATCATCCTTCACAGCTCTATTGCTTCCATCGGGAATGAGGACGTCTCCGGTATTGGAGTTGATAACCTTCCCCTCCATCGGCCGATTCGGGTCGGCCGAGGGAAATCCTCCCTCCCGACCAAATAGGCTGCTTAGAGGTTGTCTACTAGTGACCAGCTGCAGGGCCTCTGGGGAGCTCTTGACTTGGTCATCGAGGCCGTCGACGATGTCTCGGTGCATCTGTTTGAACATAACATAGTATGCACGGAAGAGGCGAAGACAGTCCCGCCGGTTGATGAAGCCGTCTCCGTCGACATCGTAACCGTCAAAAACCCGGCGCTGCCGGTCCTTTCTCTTGCGGAATGATGTGGCGCGAAGAAATTCGGGAAAGCTGATGAGACCGTCGTTGTTGGTGTCATAGAAGGCGAAGATACGGCTCTGCAAGAGGTTTGGCGCAGCACGCATATTCCCACTGGATGGCCCGAGGTATAGTTCAAAGGTCGGGCGGTCCATGGCCAGGCACAACTCATCCGGATCCTCCCGCCATTCTGTGTTCGCCATGAAGGTCCACTGCTCCCAGAGCGCTTCCAGCTCGGGGCGCTCAAACCCAGTCTCCTTGGATAGCTTGGCAATAAGATTCTTGGGAAGAGTCCTCAGACAGGTCTCCGGATCGCCAGAGTACCACACAGGCTGCATATGGCGCGGGCCCAACCTGGGGGCGGGGACCCTGATCTTGTAGAAGACGTGTGTTTTGTAGTGGAGACCCTGGGACTCGCACGCCTCGCACAGGTCAAAGTCGGCGCAATTGGCACATCGGTAGCGAAAGCCGCGAATAGGAACTATGCCGCATGCGTTGCACTGGCATCCGCGGTGGACATGGGCATTCCGACGGGCGTTGTCCTCCGAGACGCGGAACAGCAGGCTGACAATGCTCTGGCCAGCGCGCTGCTGGAAGTTGAGGGGTTCGTTGAACCAGTCATCCTGCATCGCGTGGTCGTCGGCGACAGTCTCGCCGTCCGCGCCGGGGCGCACGGTTGTATGGTCGAGGTTGTTCTCATCGGCGGGCGGCTCGTCCTGGGAGGTCCAGGAGCCATCTGACTCCTGGCGCTCATGGTGCTGCTCATGCTCGTGGTTGTGGTCGTGGTCGTGCTGGTGCTGGTGCTGGATGTCGGGGGCGGAGCCCCTGCGGTGGCGCACAGCGTTGCTTCGACGCAGCTGGTGGCCGGGCTCTGGCTCGGCGATGGAGTTGCGGTAGGCTTGCAACCACCCGTATCCGATCGCTGCAGTGGCGGCGAACGAGAACAGCGCGATGCCGACCCTCTGGCGGGTCAGAGACGACGCGGCGGCGTTTGACATGTTGTCCATGGTGCCTGATGTGGCATGGTGGTCAGCCGCGTGTCTCTCGGTTTGTGGTATGGGGACAACGCGCTGGGGGCAGCTGCGGAGCTCTAGAACTTTTGAGATGGCGATGGTCGAGCTTTGGCGTCACTTCCCGAAATTTCGAGGACCCCTGTCGGCCAAGACATCAATCAGAAACGGATGCACAGCCAGTGCTTCAAACCCTAACCCTTGGGCTGTGGCCAACCCCACTCCCCTGACATCACCCCCAACGACTTCTCCTCACCCTTTCTGATGCGGACGGTTTATTCTCCGTTCCCAGCTTAGTCCTATCAGAACTCTAGATGCACCGGGAAGCATACCCAAATAGCTACCAAGACTGACAGTTACCTGTCCTCATCGAATCCTTCTCAATCCCTTTGACTTCCGTGACGTGGGTGTATCTTTGTTCGCCACTACTCAAACCTTCACAACCCATCTTATTTATTCCTCGTATTTCACCGCCGAAAAACCGCGGTCACCATGCCCTCTTACAATCCCAAAGAAACCGAGTCCCACCTCGTCTGTGTCGCCTGCGGCACCCAATTCGAAATCTCAGAGCGCTCCGCTCTCAAGACCTGCTTCATCTGTGATGATCCTCGTCAATACATTCCCCCTCCTCACCAATCCTTCACCACTCTTGCTGCCCTTCGCCCCTCACATAAAAATACATTCACCCCTTTCCCCAACAACCCATCCTTCATCTCCATCACCACCACACCCAAGATCGCCATTGGCCAGCGTGCCATTCTCATCAAAACACCTGTGGGGAATATCTTGTGGGACTGTCTCACCCTCCTCGACGACGAGACCATCACCGAGATAAAAGAGAAGCACGGTGGCCTTCATGGCATTGTGATCTCGCATCCGCACTAGTATGTTAAGTGAAGTTACTTTGCTGGAGCACTCAGCGAATAACTGATGCTTCTCACACCTAGCTACTCAACACACGTGGAATGGGCTGAGGCATTTGACTGTCCGGTATATTTAGCAGCGGAAGACAAGCAATGGGTAGCAAGAAAGAGTGAGAAGCAAGTGTTTCTCGATGAGAGCAAGACCGAGTCAGCTATTGAGATTTGGGGGGTGGATACGGGGATCAAGGCCATCAAGCTCGGAGGGCACTTTCCAGGAAGCTGTATGTGTTTCTCATTATTGGCTGCCTTCTCCCACCTCGTTTCGCCTTCTACTAACCACTCTCTTTGCACACAGTGGTCCTTCTCTATGACTCTCGCCTTCTCATCGCCGACACACTCATGACAACACCCTCCGCTCTATCCAACTTCTCCGTCAACGCTCTCAACGAGCCGCGTTCACGGCCCAAAGGCGTCAACACCTATGCATTCATGTGGAGCATCCCCAATTACATTCCCTTGAGCGCGGACGAGATCATTCGCATGTGGGGTATCCTCAAGGAGTATGACTTCACTTCGACGCATGGGGCGTTTGTGTGGCAAGATGTCGAAGGGCCCGATGTCAAAGGGCGTGTACTCGAGAGCATGCAGATCCAAACTAAGTATATGGGGTACGGGAAGCACCCGTTTATGCATACGCTTTTCTAGGAGGATGTCTATTTGTATCCCGCGTCCGTCTCCTTACAATGTCGAAGATGCATTCCCTTCGTTACGACAGGCCTTCCTGCATTCTCTCACGGCCTACTACAGCTTAATCAAGGCCTCCCACCTTGAAAATAGACATTTTCTTCTCTCGTTTCTTGGAGGTGGGATTTTGGATTTTGACAAGTAATAGGATATTGTTCGACGCGGAAATTCACAATTTTCCATGAAAGCAGGTTACTTGGCTTATCCTATTGCAACACCTATCGTGACAGCTGAATCTATGTACATGGTAACGCCCCCACCCCCCTCCCCCAATCTTATTACACTTAACCCCCCCCCCCCCCCCCCCCCCGGGCCGCTATGGCAACGAGAACCCTATCTTGTCTCTGTTGTCGTCCACCAGCCGGCTCCACTCCAAAAGCAGACGGAATAGATAAATTTCCATATCTTCCCTCCTGATCGCCCGGGAGGCAAACCGGCGCCCCTCATTAGCAATCCACTTTGCATTATCCATCTTGCCCTCCATATAAACGGCCCTGCCGTTCAGCCTCGCCCCTCCCTTTTCAACGATGCCCGTAAAATATGATAGGGTGCTATGTAGTGCGTGGAACCGCAGGTCGATGGGCACGAAATGAACCCATGGGAGAAGTCGCTCGGTATACCATTCCATAAATATGGAGGATAAAAAGGGGGCGCTTCCCGACCTCAAGACGCGCAGAAAGTCCTTTGGTGGGCCGTTATCTGAGTCCATGACGAGCACGTGCTGATTCAGCAGAGATTGGCTGAATATTGAGTCTTCGTCGACATCTGTCTTGAAGCCGAACTCGTGCCGCGCCGCTGCACAGTCTTCGCCACAAGCATCGGACGGGCCAATAAATCCAACGTCGATGGAAAGGAGGTTGTTGAGTGCCGCCGCCGAGGCGTGTTCATAGCTGTACTTTCCCGTGCTCTTTGGGACGGGGAGCAATATAGTGACCTCATCCGTGCTAGTAGCATTGTTGATAAGATGTACGAGGCGCTCTTGGTGGCCTCCCTGCAGCAACTCCTTGTTATTCACGCCGTCATCGAGTTTACCGCGCCAGAAAAGTTTCTTCCGTTTCTTCTCGAAATCTGCGTCAGCGACGTTAAGTCGTAGACTTTCGTCATGACGCCGCAGAGGTAGGAGAATATCACGGTAACTGCTTGTCTTAGACCTGCTGAAAACGGGCAGTAGCTCCTGAAGAGGCCAGATACCCGGCTGTGTCATGTAAAATCCGTGTAGACGCAACAGATCAGATTGGTGGCACAGCTCCAAAGCCATCGGCCACTCCGTCAGGTACTGGCCTTGTGACTGCGGCCGGAGACAGGAAGCGCAAGCATCTCGAATGTCCCAATGCACCCCGGATCTTGCTTTTGTCCCTGGCGGGCAAGTGAGCGCCGTCATTTCTCGAAATGCGCGCGGAGTGATGTGATTCCCTAGGGTATGATCCTTATGATGTGCTCCATCAACGGAGGAGCGTCTAGACAGGAGCTTGCCAAAGCCTGTGTGTTTTCCGATCGGGATATCGTCCCAAGGCGCCAGGACTCTCGGTCGATCGTTCAGGTTGACCGGAAACTCCAAAATATCCGGCAAATGCTCCCCAAATGCCTTGATCATGGCCGACAAGTCATCTAGTATGGATTTGGATTCATCCGACAAGTCAGAGGGGTCGTAGACCAGAGTACCGTTATAAATCTTGACCAAAATGATATCGGGCTCCTCTGCGACTCGACGAACGCCCTCGCGTATCGTTTCCGGCGCAATACCCCAGAACGGCAACAAGTCCTTCTCCATCTGAGCGAAGTGGTCGAGGATCGGCGAGTTGCGGTCCCTTGCAAACTGGAACCACGCGTCAAACTTCGGTGGCGGATCTCGTCCGCCGTGACGTTCGGCGTATTCTCGAATCGCGACGGGGAGCGAGTCGCTAACACGGGCATGGATGAGCCAGCGATCTGCATCAATCCTTCTATCGTAAATCAGCCGCTCGAGTGGATGGCCGTCCACCACTTTCGACCCTACGATAAGAGTGAAGGTAGTGACGGTGAGGGTTATGACGAGTAGGACAAGGACGATGAAGGCACGATGAACGAATATGACAGATCGTAAGTTGTTTGCATAGACGAAGAAAGAAAATCCGTTGCAAATCAGGATCATGGAGAGGTAGGTGGTAGTTGGGGAAACGTTTTCCCAGGTCCCAACTAGCAATGCCTGCCTTATAGCTAGTGGGAAGCTGGAGATGAACGTGATGATGCCAACCAATGATAGGGGACTTCCATCGGTGGTGAGCAGAGCTGTCGAGACGAGCAAAATCGAGATCATCAGGCCGTCAATGACAGTATCAAAGAGGTATAACGAGTCTACCCCCCTGAAATTATAGCTCATCGGCCTGGAGTGCTGGAAGAAGCGCGAAAGTGAATATAACATCCCGATTCCCGTCGCAGATGTCAGAAGGATGACACTTAGGGTCCTCAGTCGACTCTTGGTCGTTCGCGCCCAGGCGAGTATGCGCCACAGAAGGATGATGATGGTGGCATCGAGCAGGAGTCCAGCCCACTGAAGGGAGAGCACGAGAAAGGTATTCTCACCCTTCGAGCAGAAAAGAGTGGATCTCATCTCCTGCGACGAGGTGAGGTAGGTCCCGTAGCTGAGGGTCAGAATGCCGACAATGAGAGGTAGTTTCAACCCACTAAGCCATTGGCCGATATCGTCGAAAATAGTCTGCCCTATGTCATCATAGAACTTCTCCTCGGCATCTGGTCGGGGACTCCGGCCGGGCAAAAGCTCGTACATCATGATGATGAGCGGCAGCCATGACTGAGTGACACTGTGTGTTAGAGAGAACAGCAGAGAGAGAAGGCTGCTGGGTCATACCTCGATTCCGGGGCTCGAGCATTGAAGATCAAACGATACACGGTGAAATGCCTCGAGGCGGAGGATGATACATATCACAAGACTGGGAAGAAAGTACCGGCGCGGCTTTCTCGGTAAGCTTGCCCGAGATAGCCTGAGCACTCCCAAGTCATCGTCTAACGGCCATCGGTCAGTCCCTGGGTCATAGTGTAAAGGGACGTTTTCACAAGGAAAACATAGGTCTTCTTACCGAATCTCCCATTGGCGCCTGGTAGCCATAAAGAAAAGAAGCTCGCAACGAAGGCAGATATCCCTGATATCAGGAGTATTAACAGGGCCGACAGTCGCGGTTGTTCTGAAACGTTAGAGTCAGCAACGGTGCGTTTTGACTTTCAATAAGAGGAACAAGAGCAAAGAAAAGAGTAGGTAATGAGTCTAACTTACCAATTAACTGGTGGTTTTCAAGATTCTGGGCGAGCCATATGAACGAAGCCACAGCGCTGGGGGTTTGTTAGCGGAAGCTGCCAAACAGAACCGAGGAGGCCCCTTGGTGTATACGTACCACAGCGCGGCGAGCTGGGAGGATCCGGGCGACGCCATGAGCGCCACTTGAGCCTAAGACGCCCACAATGCTAGGTCCTCCGGTTCATTGATGAAATTGTTCAAAATATTGTTTCTTCACCTGCTACAAGTGGGAGCTGCAAGGGACAAAGACATCGCATCAAGAACCGATATGTGCAACGGTGACACTTGGCAAGGTTGACGAGTTGTTCGCCGCAGCTCCCGATCTTCGAAGTTCCTGGCGGCAGTACGGCAGAATACGACCCCCTAAAGTGGGGCACGGGCCACTCCTTCAGGTGCCCCTGCCAAGCCCCGTCTGCCTGGCCATCCAGCTCAGAACCATTGAGAATAAGGAAGACCAGCCTTCATACCAACCAGACATGAGGATCGGATCATTTAATTGTGGCTGTGACCTCCAAATCCGTTTTCCACATTACTCAGGACACCTACCAAACTCAAGATGGAGCCTACGGCGAGATGGATACTTGCATGCATTGGATGAAGTCCAGGTCTTTGCTGCAGTATGGTTGAGAACGTCTCACATCCGTTGTAGAAATGCGTTGCTTGAAAGGATCCCTCGGAGCTTGAAAGCCCCATTTATACGTAATGCTAACCAGACAACTTGGAGACACCACAATTTGGTGTCACCTCGTTTCGATATGAGGGTTAGGGTTGTACCCGCTCATTGGTGGTGCGTCTTCCGCGTAAAGCACTGGCACATTCCAACGTCATCTGCATCAGCGACCAGATCTTCCATACCCGCCCTGCCAGAAAGGACATCAATGGATCGATAGCAAAAATGAGCGGCCTCAAAACTGGCCCCGCCACCCGTGGCCTCCAACGGTTTGCTATTCCGTTTGTGTGCGTCCTGATCGGCGTGCAAGGGTACTTCTCGCAATGGCTGTTCAATAGCTCTCCCGACCTACGCCCCGGGCCCTTCACAAGCCGCGAGACCTACATCTTCAACGGACTCCTAGCCTGCGTATGGTACACGTACTACAAGGCTTGCACCGTAGACCCGGGCCGGTACACCGTCTCAGCCGAGCCCAAGTCCAAGTCTAGGCCCGAGCCCCCATCGGACCCAAAGCCCGCCGAGCCGAAATCGAAAACCCCGGCTCCGGCTCCGGTCCCAGGCCCCGCCGGCACCCGCTGGTGCAAAAAGTGCAGCGCCCCGAAGCCCCCCCGCGCGCACCACTGCCGCCACTGCGGGCGCTGCATCCCCAAGATGGACCACCACTGCCCCTGGACCGGCAACTGCGTCTCGATGCAGACCTTCCCCTACTTCCTGCGCTTCCTGCTCTACACCAACGTCGCCCTCTGGGGCCTTGCCTTCCACATCTTCCAGCGCCTCTCCGCCATCTGGTCCGACCGCAACCTGCCGGCCTACCTCGGCCCCACTCTCCCGCACCTCATCGCCCTCACCCTCCTCTCCCTCGTCAACCTCGGCACCTCCCTCGCCCTCGGCATTCTCCTCTTCACCACCCTCAAATCCTGGGCCCTCAACACCACCATGATCGAAGACTGGGAAATTGAGCGCCACGAGTCCGTCCTCTGCCGCCTCGACGCCTCCAGCTCCAGCACCACCACCACCGACTTCTGGGGCGCCGACGGCGACAGCGGCGTCCTCCTCGCCCACCTCAACCGCATCGAGTTCCCGTATGACCTAGGCGTCTCTTCCAATCTCTCCCAGGCCATGGGCACCCGCAACCCCCTCCTCTGGGTCTTTCCCCTCGCCCGCGGCCCCGCCATCAACCCCTCTACGCCCGGCAAAGGCCTCGGCTGGGAGTGGGAAGAGAACGGCTTCAACGATCTCCCTGGTCTCTGGCCCCCGCCAGACCCAGAGAAGCTTCGCCGCGCACAGTCCGGCTGGCCGGGTGCTGCGTCGCGCATGAAGAAGCCCGAGGAAGACCCCTACTATGTAGACCAGGCCCAGTACGAGACGGCCAAAGATGCCAAGGCGGCGTTCGCGGCGCGGCAGTTCGCTGATAATCAACGGCGCCAGATGCAGCAGCAGCGGTGGGATATCATTGATGAGTTGGAGGAGGTGGGCGGAGAGAGGGAGTGGGAAGGGGAAGTGGCATGGACAAATACGGAGGGAGATACGCTCTGGGACTACGGTGTTGATGAGGAGGTGGAGAGGGATGATGGGCGGGAGCATCAGCAGCTTATAGCTATAGGGGAGGAGGAGGAAGACGACGATGTGCCGATTGCGGAGCTAATTAGGAGGAGGAAGGTCTTGACTAAGGAGGGGGATGAGTGAGAACCGTACCTTGGGGATTGTATACATTAGATTTCGACGGACTGTCTACGGTGTTGGTGAGCAGGGAGGAAGGGAATGTATGGATACCACGGTGTTTTTGACGATGCTGCGATGGCGACGACAAACCGCTGGTTACCGGACGGGGATAAGGGGCCCTATGATGAGGAAGTGCAGCGTGCGGCTAATATCAAGGTGACCGGCTGCCTAGTAGCAGTTAAGTAAACGGCCGAGCAAGCGTATGGGGTTAACGCTACCTGATCAGGCAGATTCAATACCCAGGGTCCCTAGGCTTCGAGCAACAGCAGAAGATAAAGTCTGGCGGAACATAGGATATGTCATGACATAGCATCGATATTTGTTTGCGCTCTGCAGACGAATTGCAAAACCCTCGCGTATATCACCGCCTCATATTTGCCCGTCCCAACATGGTGGGAACGCACCGCTGTTTTGTCTACGCAAGAACTCGGTTCAACTTGACGCGATCTATGCTACCACACGGAGCTCTGCCACACATACAAATCCTAGCACACACCCTTTCTCATAGCATAGGTTGGAAGAGCAAGCATTCAAAACGCAAGTAATCAGCAATCGATGAAACACAACAACGCTAGCTGCCATCTTATCTGCACGCATCTATTTCGTGCCCTACCAGTCATCATCATCATCCTTCTTCGCCATCGCATTCTTCCTCGCCAGCAACGCCTCGGCCAGCCCGCCCGCCAGGCTGGGAGTGGGCGTGTTGCTCCTGCTCCCGTCTGAACCATTCATGCTCATTCCTGAGTCACGAGCTGGCAATTGTGGTGCGGGTGCTGGCTTCCTGCCAGCCGCCGGACGCTTCGCGGGAGGAGTCGGCCTTGCACCTCCTCTGGCCCCGGCACCATTCGCTGCCGACGGAGGTGGCGGAGGCGGTCGTGGTGCCGCGATAGGTGGCGGCGCTGGCGGCGCTTGCTCTTCTACGTACGCAGCTGGGACCCAAGCTTGTCCACCTTGTGTTTTGGCAAGCCACCATCCTAGATTCAGTTCATGTTAGCGCGCTGGGATGAGCTGAAGGTAAGCTTGTGTGGCATGTCTTACCATTGTTCTCTTTCTGAACAATCTCGATGATATCACCCGCCTTGATGGACAGCTCGTTCTCTTTCTGCCCGGCGAAGTCGTAAATCACCTTTGCCATAATCTTTGGTGGTCTTGCTGGGGCAGTAGGAGGTGGTGGCGGCGGCGGGGCGCGTGCAACCGACGTGTTAGATAGTTGTCGGGTGTGTGAAGGGATTGGATTTGTGAAAGCTGAGGCGACCGCTGCGGCGGCTGTCACCCGAGGTTGCTGGGGCACTGGTCTGGAAGAGTTTGCGGTCGGCCTGGCTTGAGGAGTGCGGTTATTAGGGACCCTGGATGGTCTGCCGTTTGGTCCGCCAGGCTTGATAAGTTTGCCTCTAGTGATTGGCCGTGGGGGGACGGGTTTGCCCTTTGGAGTTGGCCGAGAAACCGAGTTCGGGGGCTCACCCGGCTGGGTATGGATGGTGGAACTCTTGTAGAAGTCAACCTGGTTAGGTGCGTCCTTCATGACCTTCACCAGTTGCATCTTCCCCGGCTTCTTGGCATACTCAATGCCCTCTCCCATTTTAAGGTTGAAACCCCCTGGCATAACCCTCTGCATCTGTGTGAACATCTCGGTCTTCAGCACGCAGTTGATAAGAGGATCGGGCTCTTGCTGCGAACCAACACCCAAAGAGAACCAATCGTCCCGAGCTGTCGATGCGCCGATGAACTTGATGGCCCCCAGAGGCCAAGATTTCTCAATAACAATCTGGTGACTCTGCTGCACCATCATCTGCGCCACGATGTAGTACTTGCTGTTCGTGACAACGATGATCCTGGGGCTGGGTTTGCTGGAGCGTCCGAATTTGTGTTCGAGGATCTCTCCGCGGCACGAAAACATGGCTTTTTCGTTGCTACTGAGATTCATGGCGTTCCGGATTTGTGCTCCAGGGCCGCTGCTTGCGTTGATACCTAGGTAATCTCCGAGGAAACGTCTTGAGCCGAGGATACTCATTCGCCGGCGCTCCTTTCGCCCTTGTAGAACCTTGTGGCCTTGATCCCGAAGCTGCAAATACTCGGCACCAACCCGCTTCTTTCTCCAGAAACGCTGGATCCGGGTTGCTGACTCTGCCCTGTACGCTAGATAGGCTCGCCACATTCGCTGAATGCGTGTCGCCATGTTATGCCAGTACCGATCTCGCATATGTTCGAGTGCAAAGAGCGTTTCGGGAGACTTGATGAAGGCCTTGGACACACCAAGCTGCCACTCCTCTTGGGGTATGCTGGTGTCTTTGAGGATCTGCTTAACAGCAGCTTCGTAAGAGCCCTGCCACGTGTACTCTCCAGCGTAGGAGGTAGCAGGGGAAAGCAGGAAGAACCGGTCGACAAACTTCTCGAAGGATTGACGATACGCGAAACCGGCACGGCGGATACGAACGTTCTCTTGAAGTCCAAGGTATTTGATCTGATGCAGAACGTTGGGAATGTTATATTCGGTAGGAGATTTGTTTTCGTTGGGCTTGATCGTTCGGATGTACGAGGGTTGGCATTTCATGAGTGTATCAACAAGCAAGTTGGCCGAAGTTCTGATCCTGTCGCCCGCTGATGGGGGCTGTTTGCGGTTGTCTTGGTCGACCTGCTGCGGGAAGATGGTGTGAACGAACTTATTCCGGCTGACCTGGAACATGTTGAGCAAGCCCTTGAGAAGGAGATCCTTGTTCTTGTCCGTGATACCATCCACCGCGTAGGTGACATCACCGGCGTAGTGTTTGACAATGAAGGCCCCTTGACGCGCTGTAAGATGGGCATGCGACATGCCGTTGATGCTCTGCATGAAGGTTCGATCGCAAGCTGCGGGATCGGCATGAGCAGTCTTCGTGGCGTCCTTCATCGCCGAAAAGATACCAGGGGGCCGGGTAGACTCAATCAAATCACACACTACTTTGTTGTCAAAGTACTTGATCGGAGTCCACTTGATCTGCTCCCTCGCATACTCTTCCTGTTCAGCCTTTAGCGTCAGCTGAATGAAGATCTGCTGCAGCTTCTCGTTGACATAGTTGATGCATAACTGCTCGAAACTGTTCTTCTCGAAAATCTCAAAGCCGTAAATGTCAAGAATTCCTATCGAGTTGGCTGCCGCCTGTCGGGCCTTGAGGGACTGGTTGACTCGCTCCACAATCCAGTCGAACAGGTTGTTGTAAATAGCCTTGGCCAGGGCATCCCGGGTCGCTGTGGCCTGGGCAACGTTTGCGGGGGATTCGATCACCTCGCCGTTCCTTGGCGTCAGGATGCGAATCGTAATGGCGTTTACCAATGCATTGGAATCAACCTCGAGGAGATACGCCAAGAAGTCGACGACAGACTGGTCGGACACTGCTGCATATCCATCGTCATCCTCGCGGAAGACCAGATTTCCCGTCCAGAGGACTGCCGACAGCATCCGGAAGATATTGTCCTGCTCGGCCTGCGAAAGACCAATAATTTTCATGGCATTCAGCGTATCGGCATACTCAGCTAGGTCGTCGATTCCATCGACGCTGAGGCACTTGGACCGGCTCGTATAGATGTACGTCTCGGGCTTTTGCACACCAAAGGTCTCCCGGTAGTGCTGGGACGCACCCTTGGTGAGCTGGTAAAAGATGTGGAAGTTGCGCTCGTTGGTGATCTGACCCACCACACGCGACTTCTCAAGCAGGTAGTTTGTGATATCGGCACCCACAGGCTCACCCTGGTTGTTGAAGTGGATCTGGAGGTACTTGCCGAAACGGGACGAGTTGTTGTTACGCAGTGTCTTTGCATTTCCGAACGACTCTAATAACGGATTCGTCGCCAGCACCATGTCCTTTATCTGTTGGATGTCGCCGGACCCGCTGCCGGAAACGTTGGCGATATACTGCATGATGCGCTTGGCCGCCTCGGTCTTGCCAGCGCCCGACTCTCCCGAAATGATGACGCACTGGTTCTCCTTGTAGGCCTTCATGTTATAGTAGGCGGACTCGGCGATAGCGAAGACATGCGGCGGCATCTCCAGCCTGTTCTTTCCACGGTAGCTGTCAAGCACCTTTTCGGTGTAGATGCCGAGATCGCGAAAGGGGTTGACCGAGACCAGCACGTGGCCAATGTAGGTATAGATCTCTGCGCCATCGAACCGCTTCTTTAAGTTCTCGTTGATAGCCTCGTTGGAGACCTTGCTCAACAGGGTCAAGTCCGAGACACCGATCTCCTTCTTCTTGGTGGTGTCGTAGGTAGCCTTCTTTGGCTTGCTGCTAGAGCCGCCCTGACCCCCTCCGCCAGCAGAGCGGTCGGCCCGCGCCGCCTTGTCTTTTGCGCGCCGAGTGATACCCTGAAAGAAGTCTACTGTCAGCAGCTTATCCGGCGTGTGCGCCGACGTCGGCGCGATATCCAGCCCGTAGGACTCACCATGGCGACATGAAACTCGAAACCCCAACGATTGCGAGAGTCCTGCGATCGAGTTCTGGATGACGGTTTGGGGGAGCGAAATGGAGATCGGTCCACCAGGGAAAGGGACCAGTGTCTGCGACCTGAGGGAAGAAAGCAAAGCGCCGTGTGATGCTCCTCGCGAAATAACAAAGTAACAACTTCCAAAGTCGGTTCCTAACTTCCATACATGACGAGGCCGTCGAAGTGGTGGGGCTGCTCGGTTGGGCGCCTAGTCCGCGCTGACAGGGAGCCGTCCAATCATATCCTCGTTATTCTGTGGGAGACCCCTTTTGGCGGGGCAATTTATTTCACCACCTTACTCAGCCACGAAGATGAGATCAATGTGGCTCGTTGACGCGCAAGCCTCTTTGGCAGGTGGGGCTTTCTTTACTCGTCAACTCCAAGAGCAGATGTTGTCGGCTGAAAGAGCACAGATTCGCCCACCGTCTCTCGCAGACCAACTCACAATCACAATCCGTACCAGCGGACCGATGATACGCCGTTCTTCATTCTAATCTTTGGGCTGGATCGAAGTTTCTACTTATTATTTGCTCAGATTTGCACCTGTGGAACCGTGGCAAGCGAAACTGATCAAGTGCTGAGGCAACAGGGAGAACTTCATTCTGACCACGCCGTCCGTCGAGATGATTCTCAAAACCAACCGTAACAGGGGCTATGAATCGTGGTCCATCAAACTTAAATTCAGATTTAAATGCTTCGAGGGAGGCGGACGAGATATATGTATCCCAAGACTGGTGGGATCGCATCTGTTCCCCGGACGCCGGTGGCCACCTCCTTCGAAAACATCGTACGATTTTTTCGTCATACTCCTCGGTAGGGCCCGGATCGTCGGTAGCTTACTTGCACGTACATGGCTTGGGAAACGAGGGCCAGTCACCAGCACGATGGATCATACTACCTTCCGACCTTCGATCTCGAATTGACATGCTTGCTTTTGCTAGCCATATCTCGGCTTTCCTGGACTCTCCAATTCCTTCGCATGGTCCCAACAGCTTCACCTCTGTCTACTGAACGACGACCACTTCGCGCCCTAACAAGCAGCTCTGCCCCCTCCCCCTCTGTCTGATTCTCGCTTTGCTCCTCGCGGCTGTTCGGAAGTCAGGAACAGGTACCTCGCGCGGGTACGTACCGGCGATCTTTGCCCATGCAGGTCCGGTTTCAGGTCCCTGTTGCATTCGATTCCTCGTCAAGGTCATGCGGCGGCATCAGACGTCCAAAACAAAACCGGGAGCTCGTCTTGGCTCCTATTGTAGGAATGATGCACACGCCACGCCTCCTGCTCGACCGGACGATCATTCAACCTCTAGAAGGCGCCTCCTTTATTCAACTTGTCGTCCGCACAATTGGAGGGTGGTATGACCGCTGCCAAGGATCGCGAGGCACCAACGGTCACAGATGAGCAAGCTGCAGCGTTGGATGGTAATCCGGGGACGCAGAATGGCATTCTCTAGAAATGGTGGATGGGAATCCGTTGGTTGTTGGGTCTCGGCCGGCTGGAGACTGACGACCTCTCGCTTGCCTGCCCGCAGGTTGGAGACCGGATGACACTCGAGGAATTGCCCGGCTGGTTTTGGGTCTAACAACTTATGCTTATCAACCTGGCCGGGAGAGCTTAACCTTTGCGAAGCGAGAGCAACCACAAACACAAGTTGCGGCTATCACGGCCGATAGATTCCCATTGTGGGATGACTATGGGACGTTGTCGAACCACGCCATGATCCTGAAGCTACCGCGGTTAAGGTGTGACGGAGGTTGGATATCACTTGGACCGCTGGAAGTGTCTCTGTGTGCTTGCAGAAAATGGGGGAGGCGCTAGACGCTACTTTGGTAGGCGTGTGCCGTGCTGCACAGGAACCCATGCAGCAATCGCGGGGATGATTGGCTGGCACAGTGAGAAAAGCGTGGATTGGCTGCAGCCGATTCCCCAATGCAGCATCGGGTTTTGTTCGAGATGGGGCTTTCGAGCCTCTAAGCGCCAGGAAGCTGTGTGACATCTCGCACTCGCCCAACTGGGGGCCGTCGCCCAGCCTGTCTGGCGCCCCCAGCTCGCACCGCTATTCTTAGGAAGTCAACACCTAGCTTCTCTTCATCTCGGTCTCCCGCATGCCTCTCGTCCTCGTCCTCTTTCTCTCTTCCTGCTCCCAAAGCTCTGCAATACCGCGCCGCAGTTTGCAATCGATCAAATCGGGCGGTTTTGTCGCAATCGCACCCCTCGCCTCCCCTTTCGCCGCCACCCACCCCCTGTCGGTCGCACCTTACCCCTGTCGCCGCGAAACACCGAGGTCGCCTTCTTGCAGCCCCTTGTCAAAGCGCCTCTAACATCGCTCGTCTCAACTCTACCTGTCGCCAGTCGGGGTTCCCTGCCATCTGATAGCAGCACCTTTTTTGCGGGCTCCAACCTGATACACGCCTGCCAGGCGCGAAACGGACTCCAACGTCTGATCTTCAACACCCCCACCAGGGTGCATCCCTCCGCTGCGCCGCTGTAAGCAGTGCGAGCAGTGCCCTCGACCTCGCGACCCTGGCCTCGAAGCTCCTTGCGGCCCCTCCACGCTCGCCGCCCTACGCTGCCTGCTGCCCGCTCCTGTCCGCAGCGTTGCAGCCAAATCTCCCTCGACACCAGCACGGGGCGCTGACCCGCTGTTTTTTTTAAGTTAGCCGTCTCTGGGGAGTCCCCGGCACCAGCTCTGGGCATTGCCAAAAGTGGTCTGGTGGTTTCATACCTCCTGGTACTCCGCTCACAGAGGCACAGCTCCCCTGCTTGCCGCAACCGTTGCGACTGCTTATGACTTTCACTCCACCCGCACATCATCACCTACGTTCCGTTCTTCTCTTCCTTCCTCCTTACTTGGCGAGGTAGAAGAAACCGAGACCTCATCGAGCCTCCTCGTCACCTCTCCGTCCTTCCTTTCACCTTCCTTTCAGCTGCTGGCTCAGACCATTCTTTTCTCCGTACCGTATTTTTTCAACGACAGTCCTTCTTGCTCGAGTCCCTTCGCAGCCGTTGTGTGATCCGGATCGCAATTCTGGACTTGTTATAGTAATTTGGGAGGACGCGATCTTGGAGCGCTTGGATTCCAAGGGGCCGAAACCGACGGATCCCAGGTCGACATCTACGGGTCGCAGGTCGACACTTTCTCGAGGCGTGTCGCAACAGTACAGAAGGGGGGGTTAACGTCGCCAAGATGCCGCTCCTCTCGCTTCTCAGGAAGCAATTCACGCCCTCCAAACTCGTATTCCATGTCTTGTTCTGGACATTCCACTGGGGCATCTTCGCATATGGATGGTGGAAGCAGGAGAGCGATCCCCGCCTTGCGGGTCTCAACACACTGCAGTATTCCGTATGGATGTCTCGAGGAGCTGGTCTGGTTCTGAGCGTCGATGGCATGCTCATCCTGCTGCCTGTCTGCAGGACAATCATGCGCTTCATCCGGCCCAAGATTAGGTTTATCCCGCTTGATGAGAACATCTGGATGCACAGGCAGCTCGCATATTCGCTGCTGCTCTTCACCATTATTCATACCGCATCGCATTACGTGAAGTAAGTTGGATGAGAAGAAGACTGGATGAGCAATCACTGACTTGGCGCAGCTTCTTCAATGTCGAAAAGACTCAAATTCGTCCCGTCACAGCCGTGCAGATTCATTACGTCCAACCCGGCGGCATTACCGGTCACGTTATGCTTCTGTGCATGCTCCTAATGTATACCAGCGCCCATCACCGCATCAGACAGCAATCTTTCGAGACGTTTTGGTACACTCACCACCTTTTCATCCCTTTTTTCCTTGGTCTGTATACCCACACGGTTGGCTGCTTCGTCCGATCTTCCGCGGAGGGCTATTCCCCCTTTGCCGGCGACAAGTACTGGGAGTTCTGCATTGGTTACCTGGGCTGGAGATGGGAGCTCTGGACCGGAGGTTTCTACTTGTGCGAGCGTCTCTACCGTGAGATCCGTGCCATCCGTGAGACTAAGATCACCCGTGTCGTCAGACATCCTTACGGTAAGCCTCCCCATAAAACTTCATTGAGATACATAGACTGATCAGCTTCTAGACGTGGTTGAGATTCAGTTCAACAAGCCGTCTTTCAAGTACAAGGCTGGTCAATGGCTGTTCCTCCAGGTGCCTTCGGTTTCCAAGTACCAGTGGCATCCTTTTACGATCACTTCGTGCCCGTACGATCCTTATGTCTCAGTCCACGTCAGACAGGTGGGCGACTTCACCAAGGACCTGGGTGATGCGGTTGGTGCAGGTGGAGCCCAGGCCAAGCTGTATGAGGGCGTCGACCCCATGGGAATGTACGAAGTCGCCCTTCAGAATGGCCAGGCCATGCCTAGCCTTCGTATCGACGGCCCCTATGGAGCCCCAGCTGAGGACGTCTTCGAGAACGAAATTGCCGTCCTGATTGGAACCGGTATCGGCGTCACACCATGGGCCGCCATTCTCAAGAACATCTGGCACTTGCGAAATGGGCCGAACCCGCCAACTCGTCTTCGTCGTGTTGAGTTCATTTGGGTCTGCAAGGACACCAACTCTTTCGAGTGGTTCCAGACCCTTCTCTCTTCTCTCGAGCAGCAATCTAGCGAGGCTGCCCGTGTGCCCGGCTCCAGCGGCGTTGAGTTCTTGAAGATCCACACCTACCTCACACAAAAGCTCGACATGGATACCACGCAAAACATTGTCTTGAACAGTGTGGGCGCCGATGTCGACCCGTTGACGGAACTCAAGTCCCGGACTAACTTTGGCCGTCCCAACTTCGGCAAGCTCTTCACCGGCATGCGTGACGGTATTCTGAACGGCACCTACCTCAGCGGCCTTGAGGGTGGGTTGAGGACGACTGTTGGTGTTTACTTTTGCGGTCCCTCGGCAGCTGGTAAGTCATGAATTGCACCTTCAACTTTAATTCTACCAGGATACTAACTTGTCTCTAGCTCGCGACATTAAGAATGCCGCCAAGGCTGCCACTGTCCGCGAAGTTCAGTTCCGCTTTTGGAAGGAGCATTTCTAATTGTACCTACTTTTATAATTGCAAGCTCTCCATACAGCCCCGACCAGCCAACACTGGAATACTGCACAGGAAAGGAGTTTCCGGAACCACAAAGGGACTGAACAGGCAGAGCGAGCCCCAACAACATTGAGCGGTGCGACGACGTACCGAGTAGGATTGCGGTGCAGAGCAGAGATCACGAGGCGGCGTTCATGCATTTGAGAGAGCGGGTGTTTCGCATCTGCTCTGGTTTCCAGAACCCTACGTGGCAGCCGGGCGCCGTCTCGGGGGACAAAAAGACAGCCCAAGGCCGTCAAAGGTCACACGACTGAGGGCTGAGCTGGAATCAACCATCACCGTCACCTTTTGGTGAGGTGAAGAGTTCAACCCCCCGGTCTTTCCCTCAACTTTGAGGGGAATGAGGGGGGGTCCTCTGGTGTTTATTTAATCGGGTTGACTGCTTTTTATCTATTCTTGTGCTTAAGCAAAAGACGGGGGGTTGTCATATCTATACCTGTCATATACATCAGAGAAATTTACACATAAGAATCTCTATGAGACCTGTTCGTATGAATTTTGTCGACTCGCCTACCTAGGCAGACTTGCAAGGGCCTGTGTGTGTGTGTGTCGCAACAGCATCAAAACTGGAGGGGAGGTGAGAGTCAGTCAGTCAGGTTCAGTTTGCACGGGTTGGGCCACTGCGCTCCAAGCTGAAACTATCGGGCGCTGTTGTAACCGGTGCGCTTCGCGGCTTGTGATGGGCCGATGTGGGTGGTCGATTCTGAGGCTGAGGCAGTAGGCGTCTGAAGACCGACCCACGTTGTTGGTTTCGCGTTGGCCCGTTGTGGGCTGTCTTGACGGGTGGATGGGGCCATGCCCAGAGTTTACTTACTCCGTGCTAGGACGCTCGCGTGGGAACTTGCGGTGCCGCTTCTTCCATGGTGATCAATTGAACTGTTCGTGACGGGAGCAACTGCCGTGGGAGGCGGGAGGAAGGATCGCGGTTGGGATGGCTGCTCTGCCGTAAGTGTGTGCATCAGCTTTCCCTTCGGGTTTGTCGGGGCATGGTCTCGTCATGAGGAGTGTGCGCTCCGCCTTTTCTAGAACCAATGCTTCACATGTTACTCGCGCAGATGAATCTTCAGGGATGGGCAGAGGTAAGATTGGATGAGATACGTAGTATTCGGGTGAGTTTGCTGGGGTTCGAGTGTCGGGTTTGTGTGCTTGTGTATCCTATTCGTGCAGCAGCGCAGTAAGATCGGAGATGTCGTTGTTTAACAAGCCGTGAAAGTCGATTATGCGAATTGATACCAAGAGGTCGTGTAAAAAGGAAATGCTATAGAGCTTGAGCTTTACAATAAGGTTCTTCGATGTTGGCGACTCGGAGATATTGAAGGTGATAGCCGGCAAGCGGTTGACAAAATAAACTGCACTGCGTACCTGACAGTACTTTTAAAAAGGCAGCAGCTTGCTGGGATACTAGGTACCTCAAGGTACTGTCAGACCACCACTAGGTCTCCTGACGATACTTAATTAACAGATTTCAGCATTTTACTATGATCTTGCCACAAGTTTTCTGAGCAATGCTGGTAAGAAATTTGGAAATTCTGTTAGTCCTGTATGTCTGCACGGACCAGAGACCATTTTGCGGTGCAGTTTATTTTGTCAACCGCTTGCCAGGCAAGCCAGGCAAGCGGTTGACAAAATAAAGCGAACTCATTACCTACAGGTACATTGCCACAAGGCGAAATCTGTATTGCAAAGCTGGTACCCCCAGGTCCAGCTGTGTTAGCACCTTTGTCATGAGACCTTCAG